>Ga0326727_10003745_pt1 | contig 47794 bp, 38 predicted proteins | sample MB2enrmetagenome_FD_207643 | JGI IMG/M metagenome (GOLD analysis project Ga0326727, IMG submission 207643) | Lab enriched peat soil microbial communities from McLean, Ithaca, NY, United States - MB29MY | ecosystem: Environmental > Terrestrial > Soil > Wetlands > Peat | place: USA: New York... | reverse complement strand
ATTCTTACTTGGCCGCCTTCTGGTTCTTCTCGATGTAGTCGACGGCGTCCTTGACGGTCTTGATCTTCTCGGCGTCCTCGTCGGGGATCTGAATGTCGAAGGCCTCTTCGAACTGCATGACCAGTTCTACGACGTCGAGCGAGTCCGCGCCGAGGTCCTCCTGAAAGCTGGCGCCTGGGGTGACTTCGGCCTCATCCACCTGAAGCTGCTCGACGATAATCTGTTTTACCTTTTCATCAACTGCTGCCATTTCGTTCTCCTGTGTGTCTTTCTGTTCAAAACTTTCGTTACGGGCGGTTCAAAGTCGGATGCGGTCCGGGCCGCGGTTTGCAAGGACGCGTCGTGCTGCATGCACAAAGTCTCCTTTGTTGCCTATCGCATACAAACAAGGATACCGAGCGCCCAGCCGAGTGTAAAGCAAAGCGGGCGATTTGGGTGCAAGGTTCGATCCAGAAACCACACTCCGACGCAGGACATTTGCCGTCGATGAGACTTTGACTTGGGATTTGGCGAACAACTGGCGTAGATTTATGGAATGCAAATCATGTTGGTGGTGTGGTTCGCGGTTGTGTTTGTAGCGGGCGTGGTGGCTGGATGGCTGATCGCGCACAGATGGTTTGTGAGCGAACGCAGCATGGCACAAGAACGGAGCGCTGCGCGTGAGAACGAGTTGCTGGCCCAGGTGAATGCCGCCGAGGAATCGAAGAGACAACGGATCGCAGACGAGCAGGCGCTGAAGGACGCGTTTGCTGCGCTGGCTGCGAACGCTCTGGATGCCAACAGTCAGCGGTTGATGCAGCTGTCGCAGCAGCAGTTGGAGAGCCAGCAGAGGCAGGCAACCAACAAGCTCAACGAGAAGGAGACCGCGATCGAGACGCTGCTGCGACCGATGCAAGAGTCGCTGGCACGGCTGGCGACGCAGAGCCAGGAACTGGAACTGAAGCGGGAGGGAGCGTACTCCGCGGTGCTGGCCGAGGTGCAGAACATTCAGCGGTCGCATACCGATCTGCGCAAGGAGACGACCCAGTTGGTGGCCGCGTTGCGCACTCCGAAGGCCAGAGGAAACTGGGGCGAGCTGCAACTGAAGAAGTGCGTGGAATTTGCGGGTATGGTGCAGTACGCTTCGTTCGATGTGGAGCGGTTCGTGCGTGGGGAGGACGCGAGCTATCGTCCCGATCTTGTGGTGAAGATGCCGAATGGGCGGACGATCATCGTGGATGCGAAGACCCCGCTGGATGCGTTTCTGGACGCATGCAACGCGGAGGACGAGGTGGTGCGCACGGCCAAGCTGGCAGCCCACGCGGCGCGCGTGCGGGAACACTTGAAGGACCTGTCGAGCAAAGGATATTGGCGGCAGTTTGTCGACTCGCCGGACTTCGTGGTCTGCTTTCTGCCCAGCGAAGTGTTGTTCAGCGCGGCACTGGAGCAGGACCCTTCGCTGATCGAGTTCAGTGCAAGTTCGGGCGTGCTGCTGGCCACGCCGACCACGCTGATTGCCCTGCTGAAGGCGGTGGCGTTTGGCTGGCAACAGTCGGAGATTGCGCTGAACGCCGATAAAATTCGCGACACGGCCCTGAGCGTGTACGGGAAACTGGCCGGACTGCACAAGGACTTCGTCGATCTGGGCAAGCGGTTGATGGCTGCGGGCAGCGCGTATGACGATATGCTGACCAAGGTAGAGGGGCGAGGCGGAATCTTCTCGGTCTCGCGCAAGCTGCGAGAGCTTGGGATCGGCGAGGAAGAGATGGGCGAGTTGAAGCCGGTCGGAATGACCCTGAAGCCGATGGAGGCGGAGGACTGGCAACCGGGACTCGCGCTTGCGGCTGAGGCGGAAGACTCGACGGAGTAGACAATTGGCGTCGTGATGCAGGGATTCAACAAAAGGCTGTGGCGGACTACGTCGTGACGGCTGCGGCGGCGAGGATGCGGTCGGCGATTGCGGCGGCGGCGCGGGCGGGGCGGACATCGTGGACGCGGAGGATGTGGGCCCCGGCAAGGATGGCCGCGGTGTTGGCCGCGGTGGTCGCAGAAACCCACATCTCAGAATCGAGATGTGGGGCACCAGCGTTTTTCAGTGCATCTTGCTGCGAGGCGTGGCGCAGGAAGCCTTTGCGCGAGACGCCAACCAACAGCGGGAAGCCGAGCGTGTGCAGTGCGTCGAGGCGGGCGAGCAGCGGATAGTTCTCGTCGAAGGACTTGCCGAAGCCGAAACCGGGGTCGAGGACGATGGACTCGCGTGCGATGCCTGCGGCGAGCGCGGCGTGGGCGCGGGCGCGGAGTTCGCGGAGGACGAGCGGCGTGACTTCGGTGGATGCGAGAACGGGCAGCGAGCGCCACTCGTACGGGCGGCCGCGCGTGTGCATGAGAATCGTTCCGCAGGCGAGCGAGGCGCAGGTTGCGGCCATCGCGTCGTCCCAGAGAAATCCGCTGACATCGTTGACGATCTCCGCGCCGCTGTCGATGGCGAGGCGCGCGGTCTCGGCGTGATAGGTGTCGATCGACAGGATGGCGTCGGGCCGCGCGGCGAGGATTGCGCGCAGGATGGGCAGAACGCGGGACTGCTCTTCGGCTGGCGTGATGGGCGTGGAGTTGGGGCGCGTGGATTCGCCGCCGAGATCGAGGATGTCCGCGCCGTCGTCGAGCATCTGAAGCGCGTGGTCGAGAGCTGCGTGCGGATCGAGAAACTGGCCGCCGTCGGAGAAGGAATCGGGCGTGGCGTTCAGGATGCCCATGATCAGCGTGCGCGGGCCGAGCGCGAGGATGCGCGTGCGGAGTCGCCAGTCGAAGTGTGGGCGAACGTTGAAGGACATATCACTCCATGCGAAAAACTCAGGCGAAGATGACGGTCTTGTTGGCGTAGGAGAGGATGCGGTGATCGAGGTGCCACTGCACGGCGCGCGAGAGGACGAGTCGCTCCAGGTCGCGGCCCTTCTGGATGAGCGAGGGAAGCTGGTCGTTCTGCGAGATGCGCGTGACGTCCTGCTCGATGATGGGACCTTCGTCGAGCAGCTCGGTGACGTAGTGGCTGGTGGCGCCGATGAGCTTGACGCCGCGCTCGAAGGCAGCGTGGTACGGCTTTGCTCCGGTGAACGCGGGCAGAAACGAGTGGTGGACGTTGATGATGCGGCGCGGATACGCGGCGACGAACCTGGGCGAGAGGATCTGCATGTAGCGCGCCAGGACGACGAGGTCGATCTTGTGCTTGGCGAGCAGGGCAAGCTGCGCGGCCTCCACCTTCGCCTTGTTGTCGCGCGTGACGGGCATGAAGTGGAAGGGGACCTTGTGGAAGTCGGCCAGCGGGCGGGCGGCCTCGTGGTTGCTGACGATGAGTGCGAGGTTGCAGCGGAACTCGCCGGCCTGGTGGCGCAGAAGCAGGTCCGCGAGGCAGTGCAGATACTGCGAGACGAAGAGGGCGACGTTCTGCGCGGCGTCGGCGAACTCGATGCGCCAGTTCATCTGGAACTCGCGGGCGATGGGCGCGAAGGCCGCGCGGAATGCGGCTTCGCTGAAACCTGCGGCGTCGGTGGCAAACTCGACACGCATGAAGAAGAGGCCGAGCTCGACGTCCTGATGCTGGTCGGCGTTGAGGATGTTGATGTCGTAACGCTCGACCAGGAAGTTGACGATGGCGGCGACGATTCCCTTGCGGTCGGGACAGTCGATGAGCAGGATTGCGATCTTGGGATTCGGATTGGGCATGGTCTTCAGGGCGAACGATGCGGCTGAATCAGATTACCTGATTGCGAAAATGGGTTGATGGCGTGACTTCTTTCTGGAAGCTGTGAATGCTTTCCGAACTCGCTGCCAATTGTTCGCCGTTTGTATGTCTGTTGTTCGCCCCCCCCCTCCCCCCTCCCCCCTCCCAGCTAAAGTAGCCGGATTCATCCAGATGCAGGAATTTAGCTGCAAAGTAGTCCTCTGCAAGGGCTTATGGGTCATACATAAGAAAACAAACGGCTTATTCGTGCGCAATCGAGATGTCCGGCGCTGGCCGGGAGCCTCCTTATCTTCTCTCCTACTTTAATTTTACGCGTTGGAGCATAACTACTATGCCAAGTATTTTTGTGGCCGAAGTGGTTGATGGGGTGGGGGTTCGGGGGATTTTGGAGGGTCGAGGGGGTTGACATGCGGATTTGCTGGGGTTTTGAGGGAAAGACAACGGCGGAGATTTATGGCGACTGGGAGGACGGCAATTCCGTCGTTCCGCGCTTCGCGCTCCACTCCGGCCTTCGGCAGAGCGGAAGCGTCCTGCGGACGCGTCTATTATGGCCCGCGTGAACGCGGGCCCTTCCGGAATTGAAGGTTGACGCAGTTGTCCAATATCTCGCGAAGTTTGATCCCACGTCTCAAACGCGAGACGTGGGGCACCCGCTTCAGTGGGGAATGAAGAGATGTGGGCCACCCGCCAAAAACAGACAACCGCAGGTCCTTCGACTGCGTTTGGCGCAGAGTGCGCGCCAAACTCCGCTCAGGATGACAGTGTTGGGGAGCGGGTGAGGGAGAGCGGTTCGCGCGGGACGCCTACCCACTCATCCTCACCCCAGCGAGCAGGCTCGCCGGGGACCCCCGATCGCATGAGACAAAGATGCGATGAATGAGGCACCCACGGGACTAAGATTGAATGATTCAATGCTTATCGTCCTGAAGGTTCCTCATGCCTCGATTATCCGATGAAGTTCGAAGTCACCTGTCTAAGGCTCGAGAAAGCGCTCTTCTCGCTGTTGAGACCTATAACCGTCCTGGAGCCAGTTTTCGTTCAGGCGGTTATATCGTACTGATGTGTATCGCGTGGACCGCCATGTTTCACGCTATATTCTTCAAACGAAAGATTAAGCCTTTTTACAGGAAACAAACTCACCGTCGTCACTTTGAATTGGTCGATGGTGATCGGAAGGCTTGGGAATTGTCCACATGTCTTCAGGAATTCTGGGGAGCAAATAACCCGCCGGCCAAAACAAACATATTATTTTTCATTGGCTTGCGTAATAAAATTGAACATCGATCAATGCCTTCCCTCGACATCAGCATTTTTGGTGAGTGTCAGGCATTGTTATTCAATTTTGAGGACATTCTCGTGAGTCAGTTTGGCGAGAAATACGCATTGAATGAGAGCTTATCTCTTGCCCTTCAGTTTTCCCGAATTCGCAGCGAACGACAGGACCGTTCAATCAGGTCTCTTCACAGTTCCTTAGCTCGAAATATTTCCTCTTATGTCAATACGTTTAGAAGCAGCTTAAGCACACGTATACTGAACGACCCGAGGTTTAGTTACAAAGTCTTCCTTATTCCGAAGCCTGCAAACCGTCAATCCAGTGCCGATACCTCTGTAGAGTGGGTGAAGTTTGATCCATTGCAGCCAGATGAGATGGATCGTTATGACAGAATTGTCTCTCTAATCAAGCCATCAGCCACAGTCACTCCGACACTTCAAGCGGCAGCAGGAATTACCAAAGATGTAAGGGTTGTAGACAGAACAGATGCATTGGCAGTTGCATTGATTGACCCAAATAAATCCCACCCATATGTCCAAAAGACCCTGCTAAAGCATATCAATGATCGTCTGAATTTTTCTAAGCCGAATCTAATCAATAGCTATGATTTGCTTGCGGTTCGCCGTTCACTGGATGTCGAGTCGAAACCAAACTTCTTTTACAAGGGAATTTTTGGGCCATCCCAATACAGCGATGCATTTGCAGATTGGATAATCCAGTGCTATGTGGACGACAATCAGTTTTTCACAAATGCGCGTGTTGCCTACAAAGCTACAACTATCTCGGATCGTAAACAATCATAGTTGTCACTTCAATACTGGTGCCATCCCTCACTTGATGTCGCGCCAGTTGGGGCCGAGGGCTACTTCGGCGAGGATGGGGACGGTGAACTCAGCGACGTGTTCCATCTGGTGTTTGACGAGGGTTTGGAGTTCTTCGGCCTCGGCGGGGAGGACGTCGAAGAGGAGTTCGTCGTGGATCTGGAGGGTCATGCGGGAGCGGAGATGGCGCGCGGCGATCTCGGCGTCGATGCGGATCATGGCGAGCTTGATGAGGTCGGCGGCGGTGCCCTGCAGGGGCGTGTTGATGGCGGTGCGCTCGGCGAAGCCACGCTGATTGGGGTTGCGCGAGCTGATGTCTGGGATGGGGCGGACGCGGCCGAACCAGGTGCGGACGAGCTGGTCGCGGCGGACGGCCTCGAGGGTGCGGTCGATGAAGGCGCGGACGCCGGAGTAACGTTCGAAATACTTTTCGATGTAGGCGCGGGCCTCGCGCTGGTCGATGCCGAGCTGCGCGGCGAGGCCGAAGGGCGAGATGCCGTAGACGATGCCGAAGTTGACGGCCTTGGCGCGGTTGCGCGTCTCCCGGTCGAGCTGGGCGACGGGGATGCCGAAGACCTCGGAGGCGGTGAGGGTGTGGATGTCCTGGCCGGTGCGGTAGGCGTTGAGCAGCAGCGGGTCCTGCGAGAAGTGCGCCATGAGGCGCAGCTCGATCTGCGAGTAGTCGGCCGAGAGGAGCAGGTTGCCGGGGGCGGGGATGAAGGCGGCGCGAATCTCGCGGCCGAGCGCGGTGCGGACGGGGATGTTTTGCAGGTTGGGGTTGGTGGAGGAGAGGCGGCCGGTGGCCGTGCCGACCTGGTTGAATGTGGTGTGGACGCGGCCTTCGGAGTCGACGAGGAGGGGGAGCGAGTCGAGATAGGTGGAGCGGAGCTTGGCGAGCTGGCGATGCTCGAGCACGAGCGCGGGGACGGGATGATGCTCGGCCAACTCTTCGAGGACATCCTGCGCGGTGGAGATGACCTTGCCCTTGCCGTGCTTGGTGGGCTTGGGGAGGGCCATGCGGTTGAAGAGGACGTCGCCGAGCTGCTTGGGCGAGTTGAGATTGAAGCGATGGCCGGAGGAGGCGAAGATGCGCTCGGCGAGGGTGTCCATTTCGACGGCGAGGCGGGTGGACATGGCGGAGAGGACCGCGGTGTCGATGCGGACGCCGGCCTGCTCCATGCGCAGAAGGACGGGGACGAGCGGGAGGTCCATGGTGCGATAGAGGTGAAGGAGCGGGTGGTCGGTGGTTGGAGAAGCAGATCCCTCCGCTGCTTCACCCCAGCGAGCAAGCTCGCCGGGGACCCCGATTTCGCTGCGGGATGACAACAAAGACTCGCTGTCGGATGACAACAAAGTGGAGGCGGATGACGAAGCTGAGAAGGCGGCGTCGCTTTCGGCCATTTGCTGGGCGAAGACGCGGGCGAGACGGACGATGGCGGCGGCGGCTTCGGGGAGGCGATTGGGGTCGGCGGGATTCGCCTTGGTGGGCTGATGGACGAGTGCGCGATTGGTGGAGCGGGCGGCGATGTCGACGAGCGTGTGCGAGGCGTGCGTGGGATTGATGAGGTAGCTCTGGAGCATGACGTCGGTGATGTCGCCGCGCAGAGTGATGTTGTGCGGGGCGAGCGCGCGCAGGACAGACTTGAGATCGTGCACCAGCTTGGGGAGGGTCGCGTCCTCGAGGGCGGCGCGGAGGTTGGGCGCGTCGAGGGTGGTCTCGATGGCGGAGGCGGAGGCGGTGGAGAGGCCGAGGGGGATTGATGCGTCGGGGACTGGTTGAGAGCTTGCATCCCACCCATCGCGTTGCGATGGATGGGGCACCCGGACGTTTTGTGCGGGCGCGGAGAACATGTACATCGTCTCGGCGGGAGGCGGTTCGGGCTCGGAATCTGCATCGGGGTCGGAGTCGGCGGAAATCTCTTCGGCGATTGTGTGGGCGTCTTCGGCGATGGCGATGGCGAGGCCGAACCCTTCCCACCCATCGCGCGAAGAGCTGCGCGATGAATGGGGCACCCGGCTGTCGGCGAGGAGTGCGGCGATCTGGGCGGGGGTGGGATGCAGGTTGTACTCCAGGGCGGCGTTGGTGGCGGCGGGAGCGAGGTCCTTGAGCATGGTGGTGAATTCCAGCTCGGAGAAGAGCTCGCGGCAGGCGGCGTTGTCGACGGGCTGGGTGCGCATCGCGTCGAGGGAGAACTCGATGGGGACGGCGGTGTGGATGGTGACGAGTTCCTTCGAGAGCAAAATGTTGTCGCGATTATTTTGCAGCGATTCGCGGTAGGCCTTGCGCTTGATGGCGTCGGGCGTGGCAACGGCGGCGTCGAGCGCGGCCTCGACCGAGCCGAATTGCTGGATGAGTTCGACGGAGCCTTTGTCGCCGATGCCGGGCGCGCCGGGGACGTTGTCGACCGCGTCGCCGCGCAGGGCCATCACGTCGATGACGCGATTGGGTGGCACGCCGAGGACGCTCTCGACGCCGGCGGGATCGAGGACGAGGTTGTCCTTGGTGGGGTTGAGGATGCTGACCTCGGGCGTGACGAGCTGCATCATGTCCTTGTCGGAGGAGACGACGAAGACGCGATGGCCGAGCGCGGAGAGCTTCGCTGCGAGTGTGCCGATAACGTCGTCGGCCTCGAAGCCCTCGTAGCTGAGGATGGGGATGCGGAAGGCCTCCAGCGCGCGGCGGATGTAGGGGAGCTGCTGTAGGAGGTCGGGGGGCGTCTCGGCGCGGTTGGCCTTGTAGCCGGCGTAGTCCACCTCGTCGAAGTTCTGCGTCTTCGCGTTCCAGCGGCGCAGAGGCTTCATCTCGCGGGCGCGCTCGTCGCGGAAGACGGGGCCGTGCAGGTCGTATACGGCGGCCAGAAGCTGCGGGGCGAAGTCCTTGCGCAGCTTGTTGATCATGTTGACGAAGACGTAGGTGGCCGCAGTGGGAACGCCGGTGCGCGTGGTCATGGGGCGCTGGCGCTGCATGGCGTGATAGGCGCGGAAGATGAAGGCCATCGAATCGAGGAGATAGATGGGCGGCTTGGCGGCGGGGGTGGGGTCGGTTGGCATTGCAGGTTGAGGATACCAAGTTGCGAGACGGCGCGGGGATGGGCGGCGTAGAGCGGCGCGAAGATGACACTTATAGCGGGTGGGGGGAAGGCAGATCAGTCGTTCCGCGCTTCGCGCTCCACTCCGGCCTTCGGCAGAGCGGAAGCGTCCTGCGGACGCGGCTATTTACGGCACGGCTGAAGCCGTGCCCTTAAGCAAGACAGACTTGCAAACTGGTCAGGGTGGTTGGGGCGGCGTAGAGCGGCGGGAAGAGTGGCTGGGCGGTCGCCAACCCCGGTTCTCCACCCCACGGACGAAGACCTGTCCGCGGGGACCCCGGTTCTCCACCCCACGGACGAAGACCTGTCCGCAGGGACCCCGGTTCGCGCCTTCGCGCGATGCACCCATCTCAGAATCGAGAGTTGGGGTACCCGGCTATTGGTAGTTCCAGCGCCATTCGATGGCATCCATTAGCGTGAATGGAAGAAACGCAAGTTCTCTGGGTAGGCATGCGTAATTAGGGCTTGCTTCAACCGCTTCTGAGAAAGTGACCGCCCCGTCTGGACGGATTCTGATGTGTCCTGCGTCGAAAAGGCTATGGACATCTGAACGAAGACACAAACCGTTGCCAACTGCGTCGGCACCTTGATATTCCACCGGGATAATGTGAGCGGCCTCCAGCGTCTCCCTGATTCGTTCACCCGTAAAAAAGCAGGTGGAACCATATGCCCGGAGAACATCTCGCCTGAAATTGGCTTGCCGAGGCCGCATCAAGACCGATTTTGCTATACGTTCGCGCTCGACAAAGGCAGAGTTTCCAGTAGCCCTTACACGTTCCATCACGTCTATTCCTGTTGATTCCTCTGGAATAACGAGTTGGATTAGGCTGCCGATCTCGACTGATCCATTCGGACTGATTCGGAATGGTACGGTGCCATTCTTATCCGACTCACCGACCTGGCAAAAGCCGTAGTTTGCCAGAAATAGCAGGAATTCTCTTGCCATTCTTCTGTCATTTGATTCCGGTGCGCAGTCTGGCCAGTCGTCTAGGTTGAGTCTTCCGCGACGCAAATCTCTGATGCATTGCACATATCCTTCCAACGTGGTGGATGTATCTCCCGCAAGTGGAATGATCACACTCGTCAGTTCGTCCGGTGTCAGATATGCAGCATCATTCCCAAATCTATTGTTCAGCTTTCGAAGCACGGCAAGTATTAGTTCTAACGGTCGTATGCGAAGGCCATAATCCTCCCACCGCCGCACTTCCTCATTGGATTCGATTGAACGGTTTGGAAGCTCCAGGAGCTTGACTACGGTGGTAGCAAACTCGTCTCTTGTAACTCTGCCATCCGCTACGGCACGACCCAGATCCGTCAGTTCTATTCCTCTTGTGGTCTCAAGAACACCTAAAGCTTTCCAGTACTGTCCTGAATTTCTGAGGATGTTGCGCTCTGCATTTCTAACCAAGCGCAATCTTGTCTGAACTCGATTACCCACTTCCTCTTCCACGCGGGTTAGCCCGGCTGTCACTCCTGTCGCACTGGGACTGCTTCCCTCGTTTTCGCGTAAAACGCGCAAAACGCCGAGAAAAATTGGCGGCTCGTTCAAACCTTCAGTAGGCGTGAGGGTTGCCCAGCGCCATTTATACGACGGGAAAGGCTTTCGTGGCGGAATCACTCTGTCTCCTCCTGCGATTTCGAGCAATTAGCCGATTCCAACAGCCACATTGCGATTGCTTTCGCAAGGAGCGGCGGTACGGCGTTTGCTATCTGTCGATAAGCTGAGGTCTTTGGGCCATAGAAAATGTAATCCAACGGAAAAGACTGGACAACAGCCGTTTCACGAGCTGAAAGTCTGCGCTTGTTGTTAGGATGGTGATGTATCACGACGCCGCCGCGATCATCGCCCCTTGCAGTAATTGTCGGAGCGGGCATGTCTGGCCTAATTACCCGGTGTCCTTGCTGCCCATTAAACCTCAATTTGTACCGGGTGTATTCATGATTATGCAGTGAGTGTGGCCCATCTGGATCGGGCACTGAGCATAATGCCTCGCCGATAGAGACCCAAGGCTTCTGCCCTGTCAACTCAGCTAAGCCTCTTGGCGCATGGGTGACGGGTGGCGGAAATTGGAAATCGACTTGGACATCTAATCGCTTGCCAAAGAAAAACACCCTCTCTCGTCGCTGTGGCACTCCGTAGTCCGCAGCATTAAGCACACCATGCTGCACGACGTAGCCTGCGGATTCAAAGTCTGCGACAATCATCCGAAAGATTTCGCCTCCTCCGAGGCTCAATATACCCTTGACGTTCTCAGCTAAGAAGAATTTTGGCTTTTTCCCATTCAGTATCCGGAGGAATTCAAGGTAGAGTGTGTTCCGTGTATCGCCGGAATGCCTCTTTCGGTTTGCCAGCGAGAACCCCTGACAAGGAAACCCTCCAATCATGATGTCTGCATCTGGCAGGTCAGCAGGCTTGACTGTCGCTATATCTCCGCAAAAAATATGATCCCCTAGGTTGTAACGATATGTCTTGACTGCGTCCGGCCAAATGTCGTTTGCCCAAACGATATCAAACCCAGCTTGGGCGAAACCTAGATCCATCCCTCCAGCACCCGCAAACAAGGATATGGCTCTCATCGTTGTGCGCATGTGGCGTTTTCAGCCTTCATTAATTGCTTTGCGAGTTGAAAAGCGAAGCGCACAGGCACAGCATTGCCTACCTGTCGATACATCGAATTCAATCCGCCGCAAAATACAAAGTTCTTGGGGAAGGTTTGAATCAACGCGGATTCTCGAACGCTAAGCCTTCTGAGGCTGTTCGGATGATGAATAGCACAGACACCTCCCTTTCCATTTCCTCTGGCTAGTATCGTGGGGGAGGGCTTTGACGGATCTGTCTTGCGATGGCCAGTGAAATCACGAATTGAAACCTTGTACTGTGAGCAGACATGGTTTTTGAGTGAGTGGCTAGCGGATGGCTCAGGAATATTCTTGAGAACGTAGCCTATCGTGACCCATGGCTTTTGATTGCTGCATGGCTTACTGGAGTGAGTTTCTGGTGGAAACTGTGGCCGCTGCCTTGAATCAATATCCTTGCGCCAACCCAGAAAAATCACTCTGCGCCTGGACTGCGGAACACCAAAATCCGCTAGATTCAATAGGCGGTACTCTACGTTGAAGCCTGCGCGCTCGAAGTCATGGACGATCTGTTTGATAACGTTTCCGCCATCCAAGCTCAGAATTCCTGACACATTTTCAGCCACGAAATATTTCGGCTGCTTCAGACGGATTACCCTCAGAAACTCCAGATATAGCGTATTTCTATCATCATTGGTCGAACGCAGCATGTTAGCCCTGGAGAATCCTTGGCAGGGAAATCCGCCAATGACGATATCTGCATCGGGGACTTCGCTGATGTCTATCTCGCGAATGTCTCCTTGCACGATGTGATCACCAATATTTCTACGGTAGGTCTCAGATGCGTCTGCATCGAAGTCGTTCGCCCAAACGATTTCATGCCCGGCTTGCTTGAAACCGAGATCCATCCCGCCGGCACCTGAGAACAATGAGAGTACGCGCATATCTACCCGAATAGTACGACTTAAGAGGCTGCTTTGCGAAGTCCCTCTGTGGATTCCAAGCGAGAACGAAGAAAGCGTTCGAGTGCTTGCTCGCTATACACCCGGAGCCTACATTCCCAGATGGCATATACCGACCATCCGAGACGACGCAATGCGCGTTCATTGGATCGATCACGTCGTTGATTCCCAACGAGTTTCGGTAGCCAATAGTTTTTGTTCGTTTTGGGAATGCTGCAACCCGGGCACGCGTGATTGTGCCAAAAGCAACCCTTCACCTCAAAGATTGTCCGGTACTTTGGCAGCACAATGTCTGGTCGGCCAGGCAGGTCCGGCAGGTGTAGGCGGAAGCGAAATCCAAGGCGATGCAGTGCCTTCCGTACTCGAATTTCAGGCTTGGTGTTTTTTGATCGGATGCTCGACATCAACGCGGACCGCGCTGGTGTCGTCACGAGTTTGGTTTGCGCACACATGACTACTCATTGCAGGATGGCGGTGTTGGGGAGGTGCTGGGCGATGCGGGATTGCCACTCGGCGGGGCCGGTGGTGTGGACGCTGGAGCCGGCGGAGTCGACGGCGACGGTGACGGGCATGTCGACGACATCGAACTCGTAGATGGCCTCCATGCCGAGGTCGGGGAAGGCGAGGACGCGGGCGGAGTGGATGGCCCTGGAGATGAGGTAGGCCGCGCCGCCGACGGCGATGAGGTAGACGGAGTGGAACTCGCGGATGGCGGCGATGGCTTCCGGGCCTCGCTCGGCCTTGCCGATGGCGCCGAGCAGGCCGGTGGTGGCGAGGAGCTGGCGGGTGAACTTGTCCATGCGCGTGGCGGTGGTGGGGCCGGCGGGGCCGACTGCCTCGTCGCGCACCGCCTCGACCGGGCCAACGTAGTAGAGGAAACGGCCGCGCAGGTCGACGGGGAGGGTTTCGCCGCGGTTGAGCATGTCGGTGAGGCGCTTGTGCGCGGCGTCGCGACCGGTGAGGAGCGCGCCGGTGAGGAGGAGGACTTCGCCGGGACGCCAGGTCTGGATGTCTTCACTGGTGACGGTGGCGAGATTGACGCGGCGGGCGTTGGTGGGGGCGTAGGTGAGCCTGGGCCAGGCGGCCAGATCGGGAGGAGCGACAGCGACCGGGCCGGAGCCGTCGAGCCGGATGTGCAGATGGCGCGTGGCGGCGCAGTTGGGGATGATGGCGACGGGGAGATTGGCGGCGTGGGTGGGGCAGTCGAGGACCTTGACGTCGAGGACGGTGGTGAGTCCGCCGAGGCCCTGCGCGCCGATGCCGAGCTGGTTGATGCGGTTATAGAGCTCGATGCGGAGCTTCTCGGTGTTGGTGAGGGCCGCGCCGGATTTCTCGCGCTCGATGAGTTCGTGCATGTCGATGGGGGCCATGAGCGACTCCTTGGCGAGGACCATGGATTTTTCGGCGGTGCCACCGATGCCGATGCCGAGCATTCCCGGCGGGCACCAGCCGGCTCCCATGGTGGGGACGGTGCGGACGACCCAGTCGGCGATGGAGTCGGTGGGATTGAGCATGGCGAACTTGGCTTTGGCCTCGGAGCCGCCGCCCTTGCTGGCGACGGTGATGTCGAGCGCGGAGCCGGGGACGAGCTCGACGACGACCATGGCGGGGGTGTTGTCGCCGGTGTTGCGGCGGGTGAAGGCGGGGTCGGCGAGGATGCTGGGGCGGAGGAGATTGTCGGGGTTGAGCCAGGCTTCGCGGGTGCCCTGATCGATCATCTGCTGGAGGGACATCATGCCGTGGGTGGCGGAGGGCTCCCACTGGACCTCCATGCCGACGCGGACGAATGCGGTGACGATGCCGGTGTCCTGGCAGATGGGACGATGGCCCTCGGCGCACATGCGGGAGTTAATGAGGATCTGCGCGATGGCGTCCTTGGCGGCGTGCGACTGCTCGTGCTCGTACGCGCGGGCGAGGTTGGCGATGTAGTCGACCGGGTGGTAGAAGCTGATGTATTGCAGCGCGTCGGCTACGGAGCGGATTACGTCGTCCTGGCGGATGATGGTCATAGAGGCCCCCGGATCATTCTATGGCGTGGGGACGGCGATGGTGTACCACGCGAGCGAAAACAGCCGAAAGAAAATACAGGGGTCCTTCACTGCGTTCAGGATGACGGCAAAACTCGCTAGCGGCTATTTTTGGCGGCCGAAGCGGTAGACGAGGCCCATCTCGAAGCCGGCGTTGTTCTGGTACGAGCCGCCGAAGGTGGTGGCGGTGTAGCTGGGGGTGATGCGGAAGGCTAGGTTGGGATACATGTTGAGGTCGAGGCTGCCGCCGATGGAGAAGGCCGGGCGCGCGCTGGTGGAGGGCCAGAGGCCGAGGTTGGCCGCGGAGATGCCCTTGGAGTCGCCGTCGAACTTGCCGATGGCGGTGCCGCCGAGGACGAAGGCGCTGAGGGCGGTCTTCTGGCGCAGGTGGAAGCGATAGGTGGGGCCGGCGAGGAAGGGATATTCGGAGATCTGCGGGCGGCCGACAAGGGATGCGTAGGGGTTGTAGTTCTGAATCTTGGCGTTGCCGTAGGCGCCGCGCAGCTCGCCGGTGAGGCCGAGGTTGCGGTTGAAGTAGTAGGTGGTGTTGAGCCAGAAGGCGATCTCGCTGTTCTTCTGGGTGAACTGGCCGGAGCGGAAGCGCAGATAGCCTCCGCCGCCGGCGACCTCCCAGCGATGGGTGTAGGTTTCGGTGATCTGGCGGGCGATGCGCGCCTTGCGGTTGGCGTTGGTCTCGCGGCCGGTGCGGCGCGTGGACTGCGCGAGGGCGGAGGAGGACGCGAATGCGGCGAGCAACAAGAGTGCGGCCAAAAGCTGTATTCTACGAACGAAACGGGACGGCGAACGAAAGATCAACGAGAGCTCCTGCGGTCGCCTCCATTTATTGAGCTCGTTGGAGGCGAGGTTGGCGCGGCGGATTGTCCGCCGGCAGCCATTCCTTATTAGAACATCCAACGCGTCTTCATGGCGCGGCGGGGACGAGAAGGCGAGGATTCCATGGCAAAGGGCAGAGCTTCGGGCGGTGGGGTCGGCAAGGTATTTCTGGGGTTTCTGCTTGGGTTGGCGGCGGTGGCGGGCGGCGCGGCGGCCTATCTGCGATGGGGCGCGCTGCCGGTGGCGACGGCGGACAAGCCGTTTCCGCTGGAGAAGGAGATCGTGCGCGTGCCGCTGAAGGCGCGGATCGCAAGCCAGATGCAGCCCGCGCCGTTCGGCACCGATGAGGACGTCTTCGAGGGCGGGGCGCATGTGTACCGCGCGCAGTGCGCGGGCTGCCACGGGACGCCGGGGCACGATGTTGCGTTTGCCAAGAGCATGTATCCGGCGGCGCCGCAACTGTGGAAGAAACACGCGCGCAACAATGTGGTGGGCGTGAGCGACGACGAGCCGGGCGAGACGTATTGGAAGGTGGCCAATGGGATTCGGCTGACGGGAATGCCCGCGTACAAAAATGTGTTGACGGATACGCAGATGTGGCAGGTGACGCTGCTGCTGAAGAACGCGGACCAGCCGCTGCCCGATCCGGTGATGAAGATCCTGACTACGCCGTAGGGGTGTTCCCACACCTTTTTGCTGCTTCGCGTGGTCCTTCCGATGGTCGGCACGAAATTTGAGAGGTCAGAGCTGCACGCTAGACCCAGTTTTTGTCGTCGAAGGACTTGAAGCCCGCGTGGGTGAGGCGTTCGAGTTCGGCGAGCAGAGCGGCATCCGGGACGGTCTTGAAGTTGAAGCAGGCTTTGCCCTGCATGCGCTTTTTGAGCGCGGGAGAGATGGCGCCGCTGAGCGACTGGTTCATGTAGAGCGGCAAGAGATGGAAGCTGACGTAGGCCTTGCCCAGACGGACCGAGCTAAAGAACATGGGGTGTCCTTTGTGCTGGGGAAAGGGCGAGGGCTTGCGGCCAACGAGCGTGTATTCGGTCGTGCTGTCGGCTTGTACGCTGAGCCGGTCGAGATGGCGGCGGCAGACCTGCCTGAGCGTGGCAAAGACTTCATCGAATCCGGCGGGCGAGATTGACATGCCAACCTCCCATTACGTTCACTTCAGCGAATAGGATGCGGCAGTGACGAATTGGAAGCTGTTTTTCTTGTAGCCGGGCGACGGATCGTTGAGGAAGTAATCGGCGGATGTGACGGTGAGCGAGAGGGCCAGCGATCGCTACTGGAGGCTGAGGAATTGCTGCAGGTTGTCGGCGGCGAGGGCCGTGGCGCGGGCCAGGCTGAGCTTGGCGAGGTTGTGGGCGAAGACGCTGTTGATGGTGTCCAGTTCGGCTGAGGTGAGCGACTCCTGCGCCTGCACGACCTCGACGTTGTCGGTGACTCCGGCGTCGAAGCGCTGACGGGTGAGGTCGAGCGTCTCCAGATTGACCTGAAGGTTTCGCCGGGCCAGCTTGACCTGGTTGGTTGCGGCCTCGAGATCGAGGAAGGCATTGCGCACATCGCTCTCCACCTGGCCCTTGAGGTCATCCAGTTCGGATTGGCGCTGGGCGAGCGCGGCCTGGGCGGATTTGATGTCGCCCTCGGTGCGGCCTCCCTGCCAGATGGGGATGCTGAGCGTGGCGGCAGCGGAGAAGGTTGCGCTGGCCTGCGCGGGGTTGGTGCCGATGGAGCCGTAGTTTCCGTTGATGGAGAGCGATGGCAGGCGCTCGTCGCGGGCCGCGGAGAGCGCGCGCTGTGCGGCGCGGACCTGCGCCTCGGCGGCCTTGATGTCGGAGCGGCGATCGAGGGCCTGATGGATGGCGTCGTCGAGGGTGAGCGCGGGCGCGGCGGCGAAGGGGACCTCGTCGGTGAGATCGTAGGCGTCGTTGGGGGGAAGGCCGGTGATGCGGGCGAGAGCGATCTTCTGCTTGGAGAGCTCGGTCTCGAGCGAGATGACGCGCTGCTGCTGGGTGAGCTGCTCTACTTCGCTGCGGTCCACGTCGATCTGGGCGACGAGGCCGACAGCGCGCTTCTGCTGCGTCTGCTGGAAGAGAGCGGTTGCGGTGTCGAGCTGCGCTTGGGCGGAGGCGACGCGCTCCCTGGTTGCGATGATCTGGAGGTACTCGCCGCAAACCGCGAGGACGACGGCGTCTCGGGCATCGCGGGCGGTGAGCTGCGCGGCGTGGAGGGATTCGCTGGAGGCGCGGAAGTTGTTCCATGCCGTGAGATCGAGGACCGACTGCGAGACGCTGCCGCGCAGGTCGATGTTGTTGTACGGGCCGACGATGGTGGGGAAGTTAAAACCGGGGATGGGAATGTGGATGCGCAGGCCTTCGGCGGCGAGGTTGGTTTGCGCCAGGTTCTCGGCGAGGTAGCCGCTGACGTTGGGAAGCAGAGCGCTGCGGGCGATCTGGCTCTGTCCCTGGGCCTGAAGCACGGCACGATTGAGGTTTGCCGCGCCGAGGTTGAAGTTGAGGCCACGCTGGATGGCGTCGCGCAGCGAGAGCTTGCCGGCGAATGGGAGTTTGGCCGTGCTCGATGCGCTTCCGGCGTAGGGGCCCTGCACCTGCACGGAGGGATTAATGGTGGTGACGCTGTTGGTGGTCCCGGCGATGGGGGCTTCGATCGCGGTGACAGAGCCGCTGTTGCCTGGGCGGCCAGAGAGAGGCAGAGACGCGGCCTGCGTATGCTGCGCTGCATTGGGCTGGGACGGGCCCTGCGCGAAGGCTTGCGATGGAAGCGTGCATGCGAGGAGCGCGATGGCAGCGATGGTGAGGATCGGGGCGATTTTTATCTTCGAGTAGTTCATGGCGATGTTCCTGTCTCGGGAGTTATTTACGCTGCGGCGAAAGAACGGACAACAGCAAAAGCAAAGACGAAATGCGGGGATTCTTCGCTGCGCTCAGAATGACAATCTCTCAATAGCATGGGTGAAAACCTCTAACTGAGTTGCTTGCGGAAGCGCGTGATGCTGAGCGCAACCAGAACGACGGTAAAGAGGAGCAGGCCGAGAAAGTTGGGCCAGAGGTCCATGAAGCCGCTTCCCTTGAGCGTGCTTCCGCGGACGATGGTTGCGAAGTGGTGGACGGGGTTGAGCACGGTGAGAGGTTGCAGCCACTTGGGCATGGCCTCGACGGGGTTGAGCGCGCCGGAGAGAGCGGAGAGCGGCGGGTTGACGAAGAAGCTGGTGAGCTGCGCCTGTTGCGCCGAGCGGCTGAAGGTGGCGATGACGGTGCCGATGCTGATGCCGGAGAGAATGCACATGCAGCCCGCGCCGAGCAGAAGAAGAAAGTTGCCGCGGAATGGAACTCCGAAGGCGAACCGGACGACGCAGAACGCCGCCAGCATCATCAGGGAGAGAAGAAAGAAGAGCGGCGCGATCTTGGCGATGATGATCTCGGTGGTGTTGGCGGGAGACATGAGGAGCTGTTCGATGGTGCCTGCCTCGCGCTCGCGCACCATGGCCGCGGAGGAGACGATGGAGCTGTTCAAAATGAGAAGCAGGCCGAGCACTCCGGTGACGATGAACCAGGAATCGACCAGGCCGGGATTGAAGAGGAAGGCGGGCTGAAGCTCGACCTGGCCGCGGCGGGCGAGGCTGTCGGCTGCGACAGGCTGAACCTGGAGGCGAATTCCCTGCTGCATCAGTCCGTTGTTGTAGCTCTGCAGGACGCCCTCGGCGTAGGCGCGCGCGATGGTGGCGGTGTTGGCGTTGGTTGCGTTCAGCAGAAATTGCACGGTGGTGGGACGCTGGCGCGCGAGGTCTCGCGCGTAGTCGTAGGGGACGACCACTCCGGCGTCGGCGTCGCCGCGGCTGACCGCGTCGCCGAGCTGAGCGACCGAGGGGTAGGTGCCGGCGAGACGAAAGCTCTTGCTCTCGGTGAGGGTGGAGACCAGTTCGCGGCTCTCTGGCGTTCGGCTGTCGTCGACCACGGCGAGACGGACATCGGAGACGTTGGCGCTGAGCGCGAAGCCGAAGAGTGTGAGTTGCAGGACCGGTGGCAGGACAAGCGAGAGCTGGAGCCGGCGGTCGCGGCGAATCTGGTTGAACTCCTTGCGCACCAGGGCGAGGAGGCGGTAGTTGAAGAGGCGATTGAGGAGGTCTCTCATGGCTATGCCTTCACCTGCATGCGCCTCATGCCGCGCCAGGCAAGCGAGTAAAAGATGGAGCCGATGATGGCGATGATGATGACCTTGTACCAGACGGCGGGCCAGCCTCCGCCCTGCAGAAGCGCGTCGCGGACGATCTCGATGTAGTAGCGGCCCCAGACGAAGTTGGAGATCCAGCGCAGGGCGATAGGAATGTTCTGGATGGGAAACATGAGGCCGGAGAGCAGGAAGACGAGCAGAAATCCGCCGAGCGCGACGGCCTGCAGGGCCGCGGTCTGGCTGGGAATGATGGCGCCGACCATGGTGCCGAATGACGCCACGCAGAAGGTGTAGAGAATGGTGGCAAGGATGATGGGTGTGGGATCGCCGGCAAAGCTGAGGCCAAAGTAGGTGAAGAGAAACGCGGACATGACGAGGGCTTCGCCGAGCGCGACGGCCATGAAGGCAAGAATCTTGCCGAGAAGAAACTCGTTCGCGGAGATGCTGGAGACGTAGACCTGGAGGATCGTCTTCTGCTCGGTCTCCTTGGCCATGGCCAGCGCGGCCAGCAGCGGCGGGAACATGGAGATGGCCATCACGAAGACGCCGGGGCCGTAGAACTTCTTGGACGAGAGGCCGGGATTGAACCAGAGGCGGATGGCGGCCTGCACCGGCGCGGCCTGGCTGCCGCCGGCGAGTTGGCGGTTGTATGCGGCGGCGATGAGGCTGGCGTCTCCGGAGACCAGCTTGGCGGTGTTGGCGTCGGAGGCGTCCACCATGAACTGGACGGGCGTCTGGACGCCGCGCGCCAGGTCGCGGCCAAAGTGGGGCGGAATGATGAGCACGGCGCGGGCGGCGTTGGAGGCGAGCGCCTCCTCGGCGGACTTGTCGACCGGCCACGCGACGACGTGGAAGGAGATGGAGGCGCGGAAGGCGTCGATGAAATTGTTCGACGCAGAGGAGCCGTCGAAGTCCTGCACCACGATGGGGAGATTGCTGACCGTGAGCGAGAGCGCGGCGCTCATCAGAAGAAGCATGACCACGGGAAGCACCAGGGCGAGGGCCAGGGTGCGCCAGTCGCGAACGATCTGGGTGAGCTCTTTTCGCACCTGCGCGACGATCCGCCTCATAGCTGCTCCTGTTTATTTCTCAATGGCCACCTTGCCTTCGAGGCGCGCCTTCTCGACGATGGAGATGAAGACGTCTTCCAGCGAGAAGCGGTCTTCGCGCGCGCTGAGTACGCGGAGGCCGTTCTCTTCCAGCCGCTGCGTGGTCTCGCGGATGGCGGTCTCCGGCGCGTCTTCGGTGATGAGGTGAAGACGCTTGCCGAAGAGCGAGACGCGCCAGCCCTCGGTCGAACACTTGAGCAGGTCCACGGCGGGCTGCGGCTGGTCCACAATGAACTGGATTAAATGTCCGGACTGGCGGCCCTTGATGCCGCTGGGCGTTCCCTCGGAGACCAGCTCGCCGGCAACCATCATTCCCAGGCGGTTGCACTGCTCGGCCTCTTCGAGGTAATGCGTGGTGACGAGGACGGCGGCGCCGCCGTCGGCGAGGCGGTTGATCATGGTCCAGAAGGCGCGGCGGGCGAGCGGATCGACGCCGGAGGTGGGTTCGTCGAGGAAGAGAATCTCCGGCTCGTGCATGATGGCCGCGCCAAAGGCCACGCGCTGCTTCCAGCCGCCGGGCAGGCTGCCGGTGACCTGGTCCTGCCTGCCGTCGAGGCCGGAGAAGGAGAGCACCCAGCGGATCTTTTCTTCGCGCTCCGCGTCGGGGACGCCGTAGACGCCGGCGAAGAAATCGAGGTTTTGGCGGATGGTCAGATCGTCGTACAAGGAGAACTTCTGCGACATGTAACCGATGCGCTTGCGCACCGCCTCGGAGCGCAGGTCCTGCTGCGCGCCGGCAAGATGCACGGCGCCGGCGGTTGGGTCGAGCAGGCCGCACAACATGCGGATGATGGTTGTCTTGCCCGCGCCATTGGCCCCGAGCAGGCCGTAGACCTCGCCGTTGCGAATCTGCAGGCCGACATTCTTTACGGCGGTGAATTCGCCAAATTCCTTGATGAGGTCGGTTGCGCCGATCGCGATTTGACCGCGTAGATTGCTGTGGTCGTGCCGCGCGGGAAACTCGGCGGTGTCCGCGCTTTGGCCTAATGCACGCAGGCGCGCGACGAAGGTGTTTTCCAGGGTTGGTTGATCGACGTGCATCTCGTCGATGGTGAGTCCAGCTCGGGACAACTCTTCGGCGACCCGCTGCCGCACCTGACCGGGATCGCGGACGAGCAGGTCGAGCCGGTCGCCGAAGCGCTGCACGTCGAGGATGTCTTTGCCGGGGCCGGATTCGGCGGAGAGAAGCCTCTCTGTCTTGCGCAGGTCTGGAGTGCGCAGCTCGATGCGCTTTGCATCGAGGGTCGCGCACAACTCCTCCGATGTGCCGATGCGAAGAATCTCGCCCTGGTGCATGAATCCGATGCGATGGCAGCGCTCCGCCTCGTCGAGGTAGGGCGTGGCAACGAGAATGGTGAGGCCCTCCGACGACAGATGGGCGAGCACGTCCCAGAACTCGCGGCGGGAGACGGGATCGACGCCGGTGGTCGGCTCGTCGAGCAGAAGGATGCGGGGCTGCGGGACGAGCGCGCAGATGAGCGAGAGCTTCTGCCTCATGCCGCCGCTCAACTTTCCGGCGAGGCGGCCGGCGAAGCGGTGCATGTCGAACATGCGCAGGTATTGCCGGCCGCGATCGAGGATCGCCTGCGGCGGAATGCGGCGCAGATCGCCGCTGTAGCGGATGTTTTCGGCAACGGTGAGGTCGGGATAGAGACTGAAGGTCTGCGTGAGGTAGCCGGTCTGCGAACGCATCTCGCGCGCCGGGCGGCCAAAGATGTTGGCGACGCCGGAGGTCGCTTCCATCACTCCGGCGAGAATCTGGAAGGTCGAGGTCTTGCCCGCGCCATCGGGACCGATGAGGCCGAAGATCTCGCGCGGGCGGACTGCAAAGCTGATGCCGCGCACGGCCTCGAGCGCGCCGTAGCGCTTGGTGAGGCCGCGAGCTTCAATGGCTGGCGGTGCGGCGATGCGCTGTGCGGCGTCGCGATCAACTTCGCGGTCTGGAGTCGCGGCGATCACGGATGGCTGACCTTCGGCCAGGTGCTGCCTTCGACGAGGACTTCGCCATCGACTGGCATTCCGGGCTTGGCGAACCCGAAACCGGATTTCAATTGCAGCTTGATTCCGACGACCTGCTTGACGCGGTCGTCGCGGAAGTAGGTGTTCTCCGGCGTGAAGGTGGCTTGCGGGTCGATGCGCGAGACGGTCGCGTCGACCGGCTTCTGAGGGTTGGAGTCGAGATAGACGCGCGCGGGCTGGCCGATTTTTATTTTGCCGATCTCGCCCTCCGGAACAAAGCCGCGCAGATAGACTTTGGTCAGGTCGAGGAGCGTGATGACGGCGGTGCCGGCAGGGATGACCTCGCCGGGTTCGGCGGCGCGCGTGACGACGGTCCCAGTGAACGGCGCGCGAATGGTGAGGTCGTTGCGATTGTCTTCCGCCTCGGCGAGCTGGGCGCGGGCCAGTTCGGTCTGCGCGGCGGCGCTGGCGAGCTCAGCCTGCTGCTCGGCGATCTGGCGTTTCACCAGCGCGACCTGCGATTCACGAATGTTGGGGTTGGCGAGCGTTGCCTGCGCGGTGGTCAGCTCGGCCTGCGCCGCCTCGACGCGGCGCTTGGTGGCGGCAACCACGGCGGCCTGCTGATCGGCGGTGGCGGCGGCCTGCAGGCCCTGACGCTCCGAAACCGCGCCGGACTTGGCGAGGCGCGTGTACGCTTCCTTGTCGAAGGCGGCGAGCTGATAGGCGGCCTGCTGCTGCACGAGGTCGGACTGCGCGGCGGCAAGATCGGCCTCGGCCTGATGGACGTGGCCTTCGGTGTCGAACTTCGACTGGCCCACCTGCAACTGGCTCTGGTCCAACTGCTGCTGGAGGACGGCGATCTGCTGGCGCGCGGCGTCGCCCCTAGCTTGGGCCCCGGAGAGCGCGGCCTGGGCCTGGGCCTCGCGCGCGCGAATCTGCGCGTCGTCGAGGACGGCGATGATGTCTCCGGCGTTGACGCTGTCGCCCTCGCGCACGCGGACCTCGAGGATTCGGCCGGTGGTCTTGGAGGCCACGGCGGAGTCGTCGCCCTCAATGCGGCCGCTGACCGCGACGATGCTGGCGGGCAACGCGGGCGTGGCAAAGAAGACGCGCCAGATGACGAGGCCGACAACAATCAGCAGTGCCGCGCCGACGACGATTCGCACTCTTCGGCGGCGTTGGGTTGCGGCTGCTTCCGATGCGTCCTGCGTTGCGGGTTCGGCGACGCCTGGCGCGGCGTCCGGCTGCGGTTTCGATTCGGCCTGCTGCGACAGGCCCAGAGGCGTGGGTTCGGTCATTTACTTGCCCTCGGTTTTACTTTTCGTTCGGTTCGTTTGATGCTTCGCGCGGTATTTGTTGAGCGAAAGTTTTGAATATAGGAGAGGGAGAAGTCGGCGATGTGGTCGGCGATGCGCTCCACTTGCTCGGGTGTCGGTTCGAACTCCGGCCAGATTGCAGTCACCAGAGGGCCGGCCAGCGCGTAAACCATGATCTGGCCCAACAGACTGATGGCACAGAGACGCGTAGTCTCGTCCTCCGCGGGCAAGCCGATCATCCCCCCGATGAGTCCGAGCAGGCGGTGAAACACCGGCTGGCCCGCTTTGTTCACAAGCCGCCGGAGCGCCGGCGTGGGCTGCGCCAGCTCGTGGGCCATGATCCGGAAGCTCCAGTCTGGCCGGTCCCCGCGGAACAGGCTGTGCAGACGGGCGCGGATGATAGCCCGGAGGACCTCTTCCGCGGGCGCATCCCGGTCGATCACGGTCTGCGCCGCCTGGAATTCGGCGATGCGCGCGGACTGCCGCACCACCTCGGTATAGAGTCCCAGCTTGTCGCCGAAGTGATAGTTGACGGCGGCGACGTTGGCCCCGGCGGCGACGCATATCTCGCGGATGGTGGCAGCGCGGTATCCACGGTCGGCGAAGATGCGACCGGCCGCGTCCAGCAATTTGTCGCGCGTGGGGTCGGAGGCTGCAGGCTTGCGGCTGCGCCTGACGGGTTTTAATTCGACGGATGGGCGGACTCGGCTCATATTCAAACAATAGTATGAAACATTTGTTTGATTTTGTCAAACGGGACCACGAATCACTGTAAACAGTCGTGGAAACTTTAAGCGAAAACTTCATGTACCATCATTATTAATGAGTCAGATACGATGTTTGGATTTTCAAAATGACAGACGCCAAAACGAACAATGCGCTTAAACACTTCACAGATGAAATCTTTAAATTATACGCACCTAGCCTCGTTCAGGCCTATCAATCAAAGAAAGCCGGTAGAAGTCGTACTGAGTCTAAATATGAAGTTCTTCTAGTCGATGTTTTTCGCAGGTTTTACGAGATACACCTTTCACTCGAAAGACTACAAGAATTCAAGAAAATGATTTCCAAAAGACCGCCGCGTTCATGGCATGTGTCAAATCTGACCTTTCTCAAAATTGTTACAGAGGCCTATCTCAACGAGTCATTTGTTTTTCGTGAACGCATGCTAAGCTTCACTAAATTCATTGAGCGGAAGCTTGGCAAGGCTGAGTTCAAGAACTGCTCCATGGCCGGGGCCAAAGAGGAGATAACTAAATTCTTCAAGAAACTTTCAGAGATTCGTTCAAGCCATGTGCATGAGAAGCGTTATTTCCGACAAGAATTTAGCGATGCAGATCCATATGAATTAATTGCGAGCACGAGGATCGAGGGAGATCCAGAACGCGAGATGTGGATCGAGGCGGCTGACCAGCGTTTTAAGAAGGCGCAACAAAGTATCAAATCGAGCCTCTACTCTGACTTACCTAAACTCGAGAACTTCTTGAACTGGTATTTTGGTTTAGCTAACGATGTCGTTCTTGAACACTTACTCAAACCCCAAAAAACTCTGACTACTCCTTGACGTTGACGCCGAGGGCCTTCATCTTGCGGTAGAGGTGGGAGCGCTCGAGGCCGAGGGCTTCGGCGGCGCGGGTGACGTTGCCGCCGCACTCGTCCAGCTTCTTGAGGATGTAGTCGCGCTCGTAGGCCTCGCGGGCTTCGAGCAGGGTAGAGAACTCCTCGCCTCGGGATGCGGACTTTGCGCTGTCGCGGCCATTCTCGCGGGAGGCCTCGCGCGAGACCAGCGGAGGAATGTGTTTGCGCTCGATGCGCTGGGCCTTGGGGTTGAGGATGAGGACGCGCTCGATGAGGTTGCGCAGCTCGCGGATGTTGCCGGGCCAGTGATATTGGCGCAGGGCGTCGAGCGCGTCGGGGTGCATCTCGACGTGCGGGCGGCCATATTGCTGGCCGAACTCCTGCAGGAATTCCTTGACCAGGAGCGGAATGTCCTCCTTGCGGTCGCGCAGGGGCGGGACGAAGAAGGGGATGACGTTGAGGCGGTAGAAGAGGTCTTCGCGGAAGTTGCCGCGCGCGATCTCCTCTTCGAGGTCCTTGTTGGTGGCAGCGATGACGCGCACGTCGACGTGGATGGGGTGAGTTGCGCCGACGGGCAGGAAGCTCTGCTCGTCGAGCGCGCGCAGGACGCGGGCCTGCGTCTTGAGGCTCATGTCGCCAACCTCGTCTAGGAAGAGCGTTCCGCCGTCGGCGCGCTCGAAGGTACCGCGTTTTTCCAGCGGCGCGCCGATGCCGGTCGAGCCGGCGGGCATGGCGCCACGGCGATAACCGAAAAGTTCAGTTTCGATGTGGTCCTCGGGGATGGCGGCGCAGTTCAGCTCGACGAAGACGCGGTCCTTGCGCAGACTCTCTGCGTGCATGGCGCGGCCGATGAGTTCCTTGCCCGTGCCCGATTCGCCGTAGATGAGGACGCGGCCGTTGGTGGGGGCCATAAGCTTGATCTGCTGGCGCAGCGCCTTCATGGGGACGCTGTCGCCGGTGACGCAGGAGCGGAAGGCGAGCTGGCGGACGAACTCCTGGTTGTCCACGCGGAGCTGGCGGGCGCTGATGGCGTTCTTCACTACGATGAGGGTGCGGTCGAGGGAGAGCGGCTTTTCCAGGAAGTCGTATGCGCCGAGCTTGGTGGCGCGGACGGCGGCTTCGATGGTGCCGTGGCCGCTGATGATGACGACTTCGGGCAGGTGCGCGGAGTCCATCTGGCGGATGTCGGCGAGGGCGTCGAGGCCGTCGCGATCAGGCAGCCAGATGTCCAGCAGGACGATGTCATAGGGCGCGTCGGCGAGCAGGGTGAGGGCCTCGCCGGCAGTGGCAGCGGAGGTGACGAGGTAGCCCTCTTCGCTGAGGATTCCTTCCAGCGAGTCGCGGATTTCGGCTTCGTCGTCGACGATGAGAACGTGATTCATAGGGTCAGGTTCAAGGTTCCAGGTTCGAGGTGTGTAGTTCGTTGCGGTTTAGGAACTATTGGTTACAGTATCTACTGTTGAGGACTCCGGGGCTGAGTCGCTGTCTGTGGCAGCGGGACGGAGTTCGATGATGAATTTTGCGCCGGCGGGGTGGTTCTTTTCGGCACGGATGGTTCCCTGCTGCTCCTGAATGATCTTGGCGGCGATGGCGAGGCCGAGGCCTGTGCCGCGCTGCTTGGTGGAGAAGTAGGGGAGGAAGAGGCGCTCGCGCATCTCGTCGGTGAGGCCGGGGCCGGTGTCACTGACGGTGAGCTCGACCATGCCGCTGGGCACGAGCGCGGTGGCAATGCGCAGTTCGCGCAGCAGGCTGTGCTGCATGGCCTCGGCGGCGTTGTCGATGAGGTTGCCGAGGGCGCGCTTGGTGGCCTCGGGATCGGCGAGGACGAGCGGAAGACCGGGCGCGAGGTGCTGGATGAGGCGAATGTCTTGCAGGCGGCCGGCGAAGAGGGCGAGCGAGTTTTCGACGATGGTGCTGATGTCGGCGGGACGCGGCTGCGCCGTGGGAAACTGGGCGAGCGCGGCGAACTGGTCGACCAGCGAGCGCATGGAATCGACCGCCGAGCTGATGACCTCGCTGGAGCGGCGGATGACGGCGATGGAGGGCGACTCGAGCTGCGCAGTGGCGAGGGTAGCGCCGAGGCGGTCGATGTGGCGGTGGATCTGTTCGGCGGAGAGCGAGATGGGCGTGAGCGGGTTCTTGATCTCGTGGGCCACGCGGCGGGCGACCTCGCGCCAGGCGGACTGCTTCTGCGCGCGCAGAAGCTCGGTGGCGTTTTCGAGCACCAGGACGTATCCGTGATGGATGCGTTCGCTTCCCACTCCGGTCTCGAGTTGCGCAACCGTGGCCAGCAGGACCATGGCGCCTCCGCTCTGCGCGCCGTTTCCGGCGACCGTCATCTCCATCTCGCCGGAGGCGGAGCCCATGCGATGGCTGCGCTGCAGCAGGCGGTCGAGGGTCTCCATGGCCTCGGCGGGGAAGATGGATTCGATGGAGCTGCCAATGAAGGGCGCCTGGCCGCCGGGGTCGAGCATCTCCGTCAGCGCGCGATTGGCCAGCACGACACGGCGATCTGTATCGAGCGTGGCGACTCCGTTGGGGATGGTCTCCAGCATGGTTTCCAACTCGCTGCTGCGTGCTTCGAGCGTAGCGTTGGCGGCCGAGAGCTGGAGGGTGGAGCTCTCGACGGCGTGACGGCTGTCCTCCAGATCGCCGGCCATGCGGTTGAAGCTGCGCACCAGATCGCCGAGTTCTTCGGTGGAGCTCTCGGCGACGCGGTGCGCGTAGTCTCCGGCGGCGATGGCCTGCATGGCGTCGGCCAGCGCCTCCACGGGCTTTGTCACCTGCTTGGAGAGGCTCTGCACCAGCCAGTGGCAGGCGAAGAGCGCCAGCACGGTCATCATCATTAGGATCAGCAGGTTGAGAGTGCGCACCCGACGCCGCTGGCGATAATCCTTCCAGTAGTTGTCAACCGCGCTCTGGAAGCGGGTGACGCTGGCCGACATGCCGTGCGGCAAGGGCAGGCCGACGACGACGATTCCTGACGACTTGGTGGCTGCGATGCCAAGCGTGTAGTCGGTATCCGCCTGCGAGAAGACGGGCTGGTCGCTGCGTTGCGCCGCAGCCAGAATGGCAGCGTCCGTGGTGCCGTCGGCCACGCGGTCCTCCGCGGAGCTGTGACCATCTGTAGCGTCGGAGGCGACCTCGTCCTCCTCATCGGCGGAGCGTTGATCGGGCAGCCAAGGCTTGACCACGGCAGGCCCGGAGCTGCGTCGCGGCAGGTGGAATGCGGCGACCGGGAGCCCCTCGCGGTAGACGATTGCGAATCCATTCTGCAAGGTGATCTCGTGCTGCTGCAGGATGCGTTCGATGGCCGCTGTATCGGGCATCTGCGGCGCCGCGCGGCGTGCGGATGAGTGCGGCGTGCGGCTGTCGATAGCACCCAGTGACGCGGCGATGGACTCAGCCTCGACGCGCGCGTTGGTCGAGGTGTACTGCGCCAGTTCCAGCGCCAGCCGATACGAATCGTTGCGAATCTCGTTGGGGTTCTGAGAGAACCAGCGGTCGACGGAGCGGTTCATCAGCCCGTAGCTGTAAAGCACCATGAAGACCAGCGGAACCAGCGAGATCAGAGCCGCTCCCCACAACATGCGTGCGTGCAGGCGCGTTCCCATGACGCTCTTGCGCTGGTCCGCGTACAGCTTCAGCACGTTGCGAACCAGCAGAACCAGCACTGCGACAAAGATCAGGAAGGCGACAAACGAGAGGCCGATGAAGACCAGCGTTTCGCCCGTTGTGGCGGGATTGAGAAATCTCAGGTTGAAAGCGTTCAGCGCGGTAAAGGCGGCCAACAGCGCCAGCGCAACAGAGCCGAGCGCGATGCTGACGGTTTTCCTGCGGCTTGCGCTTCTGCCCATCGGCACCGGCCCTCCTCGCGGTGAGACGATTATAGGCGGGGAGAGTCGCAGTTTCGCTAGACCAGGTCGGCGATAGGCCGCCAGCCGCGGTGCTGCGAGTCGGCGACGGGCTTGCAGGTGAGCGTGCCCGCGTTGTACTCGACCAGCACGGTGTGGCCGGCGGCGACCAGCGCATGGACTCCAGCCGGAGTGACGCCAACGCGGCTCTCGTGGTCCTTCAACTCCCTGGGAACGCCGAGGATCATGGTCATCACCCTATCAAACGGGCCGCCGGTTGTCCGTTCGCCGCTCTGGAAGGCCAAACCGCTACGGACAAAGGAGATCGGGGAACGGACAGCTTCCCTTCCCTCAGCAGGGGTCCACTCCAGGCCGTACAATAGCAACTGATCCTTTTTGTCAGGAAAAAGTTGCCCTCATGTCTTCCAACGGTTATCAAATGCGGTACTCGCGCATCCACAACATGCGCTCGTTGTTCAGTCTATTTTCGAACGACCTGGCCATCGACCTGGGGACCGCGAACACGCTGGTCTATGCGCATGGCAAGGGCATCGTGGTCAACGAGCCCTCCATCATTGCGGTCAACACGCTGACCAACGAGGTGGAGGCCGTGGGCAAAGAGGCCAAGGAGATGCTGGGCCGCACGCCGGGCAACATCGTCGCCATCAAGCCGATGAAGGACGGCGTAATCGCCGACTTCCGCCACACCGAGAAGATGCTGAACTACTTCATCATGAAGGCGCACAACAACCGCAGGCGCATGGTGCATCCGCGGATTGTGATCGGCGTGCCGTCGGAGATCACGCAGGTGGAGAAGCGCGCGGTGATGGACTCGGCCTACCGGGCCAAGGCGAGCGAGGTCCACCTGGTGGAACAGGCGATGGTGGCGGCCATCGGCGCTGGGCTGCCCATCACCGAGCCGGGCGGCAACATGGTGATCGATATCGGCGGCGGGACCACGGACATCGCGGTGATCTCTCTTTCGGGCATCGTCTATTCCAAGTCGGTGCGCATGGCCGGCAACCAGATGGACGAGGCCGTCATCACCTACCTGAAGCGCAAGTACAACCTTCTGATCGGCGAGCGCACCGCCGAGCAGGTCAAGATACAGCTTGGCTCGGCCTTCCCGCTGGACAAGCCGCTGACCATGGAGATCAAGGGGCGCAACCTGATCGAGGGCGTTCCCAAGACGATCACCATCGAGGACTCCGAAGTGCGCGAGGCGCTCTCCGAGTGCGTTTCGACCATCATCAACGCCATCCGCGTGGCGCTGGAACGGACGCCGCCGGAGCTCTCGGCGGATATTTCAGACCGGGGCATCGTGCTGACCGGCGGCGGCGCGCTGATCAAGAACCTGGACAAGCGCATCCGCGAAGAGACCGGCCTGCCGGTGTCGATCGCCGACGACCCGCTGGCGTCGGTGGTGTTGGGCACGGGCAAGATGCTCTCCGACTTCAAGCTGCTGCGCAAGATCTCGATCGACTGAGCTCCGGAGAAAAGGCGACTTTACTGGAACTTGGTGCAGAGAAGTCCGAGCGCACTGCGGCTCTCAAACGTCTATCACACAGAACTCCGGGGATCGCATGACCACAACTCGCAGCGATTGGATCTCATGGCTCAATAGGCCCCTCTGCACATTCGCCGCCACGGCTCTCACCCTCGCCACTTCACTAGTCCTCGCGCAGCAGCCGCTGGCCCAGCCACCTACCAACCCCATTCACCAAGCCCTAGCCTTTGAGGTCGCCAGCATTCACCCGGAGCAAGGCCCGCTGTACAGCTACATGGACTTCTCTTCTTCCGGCCCGCGCGTCCGCTTCGAGGGATATAACCTGCGCGCCCTTATCATGGAGGCATATAACTTCAGAAACTTTCAAGTGTCCATGCCCGGCGTAGACGAGACGCAGAATACCTTTTACGACATCGTCGCCATCGCCCCTGAAGGCACTGCGCCGACTCGCGATGAATTCCGACGCATGCTGCAAACTCTGCTCGCCGACCGCTTTCAGCTCAAAGCCCACATGGTGAAAAGGCAGGTGTCGGTGTATGCGCTTGTCGTCGGCAAAGGCGGGCCGAAACTTAGACCCCCCACAGAGTCAGGCCACAAACTCCATGGCGTCGATGGTCGCAATCAATTCCTGGAAACAGACAGTATCACGATGAACGATCTGGCAAACGAAATATGGAACGGCTTCATATCCGACCGCCCGGTCATCGACCGCACTGGCCTCACCGGGACCTACAAGCTCCGCATCGAAGCCACTCCCGAAGGCCGCATCGACGGCAACCCGCAGCCCGGTGACCTCAGCATCTTCACCGCCGTCCAGGAACAGCTCGGCCTCAAACTCGAACCTACCAAAGCCCCGCTCGACATCCTGGTCATCGACTCCGCCCAGAAGCCCTCAGCGAACTAGGCTGTATCGACATATAGTTCAACAAGACGTATCAATCGAATGAAGGTTATAGCGCGGGCCTTCAGCCCGCAAAGGATTGGTTGGGACGAGTACCTGGGGCTTCGCCCCAGGCTAAATATAGGACGGGCCGTTGGCCCTTGCCAGACAACGGCAAGAACAACAACGGCAGATACGATCTATATGTCGATACGGCCTAGAAGTTGGATGACTGCCTAAAAACGGTATTTTCGGAAACTTCGATTGCCCCGGACATCAAACTGAACCACCGCCGCCGGATGGCTCGAGTGGCGACCTGAGCCTTGTCAGTGGTAAGCTAGTTCATAGAAGCAGTGAGACAGGGTGAGATCGGGGACATGGTTCCCCGCGTGCCTGTTCCCTTCACCTCTCGGGATGGATTGATGCCGGGACGCCGGATTCGGCCGGATGTGCCGAGTGAAGGCCGCTGCAATTCAGGATTGGAGTTTCGCCATGGCAGCCAAATGCGACATCTGCGGCAAGGGCCCGCAGTTTGGAAACAACGTCTCCCACGCCAACAACACCACGCGCCGCCGCTGGAACGTGAACCTGCACCCGGTGAAGGCCGTGGTTGCGGGCGCGTCGAAACGCATCCGCGTGTGCAGCGGATGCATCAAGACGGGCAAGGTCGTCAAGGGCTAAGCAGAGTTTTTTTCTAGAGAACGGGACACCCCGGCTGGGAGGATCGCAGCCGGGGCTTTTCGTGTCTGCTGGAATGTCATCCCACAGAGATGCTTGTCATTCCGCACGGAGCGAAGAATCTGTTTTTTCTTTTACTACTTTACTTTTTCTCGAACGCGAGCGAGGCGCTGTTGATGCAGTAGCGCAGGCCGGTGGGCTGCGGGCCGTCGGTGAAGACGTGGCCCAGATGAGCGCCGCAGGTGGAGCAGGTGACTTCAATGCGCCGCCTTCCCAGCGACAGGTCCTCGTGCTCGTCGATTGCGCCGGGCGACTGGGGAAGCCAGAAGCTGGGCCAGCCGCAGCCCGAATCGAACTTGGTTTCGGAGGCGAAGAGCGGCGCATGGCAGGCCCCGCAGTGGTAGCTGCCGTCCTCGTGGTGATCGACCAACGCGCCGGTAAACGGCCGCTCGGTCCCCTTCTGGCGCATCACGTGGAACTGCTCCGGGGTGAGCAGCTCGCGCCACTCCTCCTCCGTCTTCTGCACCTTATGCCTTGGCGCAGCGCCCTGCTTTGCCGGTGCGCCCGAACCGGGGATCGAATCAGCCATCGGTGAAGTCCTCCGTTTCATTCGATGCACCGGCCCGCGCAACGACTTCAACCCACACCTATGTTAACGGCTGCGTGGCGATGACTTCGATCTCCACCAGCGCGTCCTTGGGCAGGCGCGCCACCTCGACCGTGGATCGCGCGGGCGGCACCACTCCCTCGGGCGCGAAGTAGCGGGCGTAGACCTCGTTCATGGCGGCAAAGTCGCTCATGTTCTTCAGGAAGACGGTGGTCTTGACGACGTTGGCCATGTCCAGGTCGGCCTCTTCCAGCACGGCGGCCAGGTTGTCGAGCACACGCTTGGTCTGCTCGCGAATGCCGCCTGTGACCAGCGCTCCGGTGGCGGGGTCGAGCGCGACCTGGCCGGATGTGAAGAGCATATCGCCGACGCGTACCGCCTGCGAGTAAGGCCCGATCGCCCTGGGCGCCTGGGTGGTCGAAATCATCGTCTTGGTCTGTGCCATATCGCGCCTTCGTCTTGCGGATTCTTGAGGATTGCTCGATTGTCGCGCTTGCAAAGGTCTTCCGCAAGCAATCTTCCTGTGCGTTTTCCCGGCTGGTGCATTCCGCCGATTCGGCTGCCGGTACAATCAGGGCATACGAGTAAGATGGACGGAGCCTGTAGAGCGTGTTTGCCACACGGGAGGGAAGTTTGCGCAAAGGAAATGTTGCCGGCAATGCGGCATCGCAGGTCAGGGTCGCGCTTTGGGTCTATGCGTTGCTGGTGGTGCTGGTCACCTCGGCGAGCTGGACCATCTACCGGCTCAGCAATATCTTTATGACACGGCCGCTTTTCGACAAAGGCGATCAATTCCACGACCTGACGAACTATGTCGGCAAGACCGCGCATCTATACCATGGCGCAGCAGCCTTGGGAGCCGACTTTCCCATCTTCACCTATCCCGCACCTGCTGCCTTCGTATACAAAGCACTGCTGCACACCTTCCCGGGCCATCCGATTCGGCCCTACATTGTTTTTTTAGCGATCTGCATGGTGGGCTTTGCGCTGGTGACATGGCGTGCCTGTAGCGCCAGACGAGCGGTTTGGCTCGCTGCCGCCGCCGCAATCGGCACCACTGCCGTATTGGGCTATCCGATGTGGTTTACCGCTGACCGCGGAAATATCGAGGGCGTGGCTTGGGTCTTGTCCGCGGCGGGGCTGTGCTTTCTGCTGCGAGCGAAGTATCGCACGGCGGCCGTGCTGATTGGCCTAGCCGCCTGCGTCAAGCCGTATTCCATTCTGTTTCTGTTGCTTCTGTTATGCCGTCGCAAGTACAAGGAGGTAGCGCTTAGCGTGGTGACCATTGTATTCGTGACGCTGGCGGCATTGACTGCCCTGGGGCCGAACCCGTGGAAGGCGTACCAGGACCTGAAGCCTGGAGAACATCACTATCTCGGCATGTATGTATTCAACATGGCACAAGTCGAGGAAGAGCGATTCAACCACTCCCTGCTCGACGGCATGAAGTCAGCCGCTTTGACTGTTGAGATGGGCGGCATTCATCCGATCGAGGCCCTCATAGAAGTGCCAAAGCTGACAACGAAGCCGCCCGGAGGGTGGCACGGAGTGCACCCCTTGGTGCTCGTCTTGGTGCTGGTCTACCCGTTTATCGCGATTGCCGGGCTTGGGCTGCTGTTTGCCGTCTTCTACAGGATGCCGATGCTCAACCAATTGACCGCGCTGGGAGTGGCGATCACGCTCTTTCCACCGTGCGCCCCGGACTATACGCTGCTTGCCCTTTATGTCCCATTTGGAGCGATGGTTGTGTTCCTGACGCGCGAGGTGGCGCCCGGCAAGGTCGCCTTCTCCAACAACTCCATGCTGGCGCTTGCTGCAATCTATGCGCTGTTGTTTTCACCATTGACGTTTCTGATGATCTACGCGGGAGACGCCAAGCTGCTTCTGCTGCTTGCGCTGCTGGTTGTTGCGGCACGGTCGCCCATGCATAGCGCGTACTTCGACGGTGCGGCAGAGAATGCGCGGGGAAGCACACCAGAGCCTGACCGCGCCGGTCTTCTCGCGTCCTGAGTCAGGAGACAGTCGAGGCGGAGGTTTCCCACTTCAGGACGCTCTCGATGCCGTCTTCTTTGCTGGTTAGGGGCTCCCACGCGATGAATTTGCGGGCCTTCGAGTTGTCGGCGACGAAGAATTTCTGGTCGCTTTGCCGCCACGGCAGGTGGGTGTAGTTGAGCTTGAGGCCGAGGCGGTCTTCGAGATAGCGGAGCAGTTCGAGCAGGCTCATGCTGTTCTCCATGCCTCCGCCGATGTTGAAGGCCTGGCCTCGTGCGGCGCTCATATTCTGGTATGCGGCGACGTAGCAGCGCACCGCGTCGGAGATGTGCAGCAGGTCGCGTACCTGCTTGCCGTCGCCCGAGACGGTGAAGGGCGGACGCGAGGGGTCGGCCTTGGATTCGATGGCCTGACGGCAGAACCAGCCGACCCAGCCCTGGTCGTAGGTGGCGAACTGCCGTCCTCCGTAGATGGTGGAGTGGCGGAAGACCACGGTGTTGAGGCCGAAGCCGCGGGCGTAGTCCAGCATGTACTGGTCGGCGGCGCCCTTGGAGCAGCCGTACGGAGTGTGGAACTCGATGGCGACGGATTCATCCACTCCGTTCTGCGCGGCGCGCGGCTGGTAGCGGGTCGCTGTCTCGATCAGATCCAGATGCCCAAGGTTGCCGTACACTTTATTGCTCGATGCGTAAATGATCGCAGTCTTCGGCGTGTAAAGTCGCACCGCCTCCAGCAGGTTGATGGAGCCGAGGACGTTGATCTCGAAGTCGCGGCGGGGGTTCTCGATGGATGTGGTCATGGCGACCTGACCGGCGAGATGGAAGATGACGCCGGGCTGGAGCGCCTTGACGATGGCCTCGACGTCGAAGGCGTTGCGAATGTCGCCGTGGATGAACTCGACGGGGTTTTGCCCGGCGGACGAGAGGGTGCGCAACCATGTGAGGTTTGCGGAGGCGCCGTAGCGGGAGAGGTTGTCGAAGACGGCGACCTTGTTGGCGCTGTCTGCGTCGAGCAGATAAGCAGCCAGGTTGCTTCCGACAAACCCGCAGCCGCCCGTAATCAGTGCGTTCATTTGGACTCCATTTCGCGGCGCGCGGTCTTCTGGAACTTGCGGAGCTTGCGCAGCGTTGTAAGATAACCCAGCGCGAATTGCAGCAGCTTGCGCTTGCTCTCGCCCGCCTTGCGCCGGCCAAAGGTCACGGGCACTTCGCCCACTCGCGCCGGCGGACGGTGGGTCACGGCCTTGATCAGCATCTCTTCGAGAATATCGAAGTCGTTCGATTCCAGCCGCATCGGCTTCAGGATTGCGGTGCGATAGAGGCGGAGGCTGTTGGTGATGTCCCTGGCGTGGATGTTGAAGACCACGCGGAAGGTGAGGTTGACCACATAGGACATCCAGATGAGGATTGCCGGGTTCTCGGTGTGGCCACCCGAGACATAGCGCGATCCGATGACAATATCGAACCTCTCGCGCTCGGCCCACATCGAGGCGAAGTACGAGGCGCTGTGCGAGCCGTCGGCATCCATGCAGAGCAGGTGCGTGCCGCGCGCCTCGGCGATGCCGGTGCGGATGGCGTCGCCATATTGATTGCCCCCGGAGCGGCGGATGTGGCGCACTCCGTTGATCGCGCATATCTCAGCGGTATCGTCCATCGCAGTCTGCGTGTCGAGGATGAGTACCTCGAAGTTTGGCGTCAGGGCCGTCGCAGCCTGTTTGATCGCAGGCAACAGTTCGCGCAATGTGGCTGCCTCCTTGTATGCAGGCAACATCACGGTCAAGTCGAGAGGATCGAGCTGGCCGGTCGATTCGGTCATCGATATTGCTCCGGCTCGGTAACCTGGAGTTCCGGGAACTGGGAGCGCGCAAGCTGCCAGACGGCGTAGGCAAGATTTGTCCTGGGCTGCCAGCCGAGCGACCGCACAAGGTGAATATCGGCCACCAGGTTCATCGGCTCATAGGGATGGAACGGCATCTCTCCCAGGCGAAGTTCCACCTCCAGTCCAAGCTGGCGGCAGACCGAACCCACGATGCCACGCAGCGAGATCGACTGGCCGCTGCCGAGGTTGAACACATCGCGACCGGGCAGCGTTCCCTCTTCGAGGACAAGGCAGACCGCCTCCGCCACATCCTGCACGGCACAGAAGTCGCGGATCTGCGTTCCGGCCGACATGCTGAACGGCTCACCCTTTAGCGCGCTGCGCAGAAGGGATGGAAACAGGCGGTCGCCTCCGTCATGCAGGCCGGTGAAAGAGAAGGGGCGGAGGACGGTGAGGTGTCGCTTCAGCCTTTCGGCTCCGGCGCGCAGCAGGCAATCCGCGGCGGCCTTGCTTGCCCCATAGGGGTGCAGCGTGTCGATCGGGTCGCCCTCGCGGCATGGCCTGCTCTGCTCGCCATAGACGAGGCCGGTACTCATATGGATGAAGTGACAGTGCTCTATCTCGCAGGATGCCTCGAAGAGCGCGACCGAGGCGGTGACATTGAGCCGGATGAGGTCGAACCATCCGATCTTCGAAGGGCGGACACCGCTGGCTGCGCAGTGGATGATGGCATTCGGCTGGAAGTCCAGAACGGCCTTCGTCAGGCGCGGAGTGTCCGCGATATCGACCTGTTCAAGGCCCACATTTGCGAGGTCCGCGAAGAGCGCAGAGTCCGGCCGCCGCATCAACAGGCGAATCGCCGTGGCGGGATGCGTCAGCCCGAGGTGCCTGACGATGTTATAGCCCAGAGTTCCGGAGGCCCCTGTCACAAGAACTCGCTCTAGGTGTGGTTGAGGCATTGCTGGATCCGGGCCCTTTCCTAAGTCTTCAACTTTATCATCCAGTAAATGTCGAGCGGGAGGCAGAGCGAAGACGCCTGCAGGAACGCACTATATCTTCTGCACGCGCTGGACATCGTGGACTCCGGGGACGCGGCGCAGCTTGTCGACCAGGCGGTTGAGATGGCGGAGGTCGACGGTCTCGACGACGAAGTCCACCACCGCGCCGCCATCGTCGGAGGCCTCGGAGCTGGAGGAGCGGATGTTGGTGCCCTCGTCGGAGATGATGGCGGTGAACTCCTTGAGCATTCCGGCGCGGTCGTCGCAGAGCACGGTGAGTTTGACGGGATAGGTCTGGGGCTTGGCCGCGCCCTCCGCGCCTGAGTCTCCGGGGAGCGGCGCCCACTCGACCTGGATTCTGCGGTCAGACTCGTAGAGCAGGTTCTGCACGTTGGGACAACTGCGTGCGTGGACGGCGACGCCCTTGCCGCGGGTGACATAGCCGATGATCTCTTCGCCGCGAATGGGGTTGCAACAGCGCGCGCGGTAGACCAGCAGGTCGTCCTGGCCCTCGACCTGGAGCGACTCCGATCCCCTGCCGAAGAAGACGCGCTTGACGGCGTCGGACATCTGGCCGAGGGTGTTACCGACGACTCCCTCGGGCGCGGCCGGCTCGATTGCCATGGTGGAGCCGGGCTCCAGCTTGTTGAGCACCTGGCGCGCTGAGTACTTGCCGAAGCCGACGCCAGCCAGCAGCTCGGCGTGCGTGCCCAGGCCATACTCCGCGGCGACCTTGTCGTAGTCCGCCTCGTGGTACTTGGAGAGCGCCACCTTGTACTTGCGCGCCTCGCGCTCCAGCAGCTTGCCGCCCACCTCGACGGCGCGCTCGCGCTGGTGCTCGTTGAGCCAGTGCTTGATCTTGTTGCGGGCGCGCGAACTCTTGGCAAAGCTGAGCCAGTCGCGGCTGGGGGAGTGGCCGGCCTGGGTGGTGATCTCGACGATGTCGCCGTTGCGCAGCTTGGTGCGCAGGGGAACCATGCGGCCGTTGACCTTGGCGCCGGTGGTGGTATTGCCGACCTGGGTGTGGATGGCGTAGGCGAAGTCGATGGGGCTGGCGTCCTTGGGCAGGACCACCACCTTGCCCTTGGGAGTGAAGGTGTAGACCTCCTCCGGGTAGAGGTCGATCTTCAGCGTGGACATGAACTCGTTGGGGTCCGACATCTCGCGCTGCCACTCCATCAACTGGCGCACCCAGGCGAGGCGGGCCTCGTCCTTGGGTGTGACATCGTCGCCGGCCTTGTACTTCCAGTGCGCGGCGATGCCCTCCTCGGCGACGCGGTGCATCTCCTCGGTGCGGATCTGCACCTCGAACTGATGGCCGCCGGGCGCGATCAGCGTGGTGTGCAGGCTCTGGTAGAGATTGGGCCGCGGCATGGCGATGAAGTCCTTGATGCGGCCCGGCACCGGGCGCCAGATGGAGTGCAGCAGGCCAAGCACCGCGTAGCAGTCCTGCACCGACTGGCAGATGACGCGGATGGCCAGCAGGTCGTAGACCTGGTCGAGGGGGATCTTCTGCTCGGAGAGCTTCTGCTGGATGGAGAAGAGGCGCTTGATGCGCCACTCCACGCGGCCGGCGATCCTGTGCTCGGCCAGCTTGCCTTCGAGCGTCTTGACGATGCCTTCGAGGAAGACCACGCCCTCGCCGCGCAGCGCATCCACCTCATTGGAGAGCTGCTCGTAGGCGAAGGGGTCGGTGTAGCGGAAGGCCAGGTCTTCCAGTTCGCCGCGCAGCTTGCCCATGCCCAGGCGGTGGGCCAGCGGCGCGTAGACATCGAGCGTCTCCTTGGCGATCTTCTGCCGCTTCTCGCTGACCAGGTGCTCCAGGGTGCGCATGTTGTGCAGGCGGTCGGCCAGCTTGATGATGACGACGCGGACGTCGGTGACCATGGCCAGCAGCATCTTGCGGATGTTCTCGGCCTGGTGCTCCTCGCGGTTGGCAAACTTGATCTTGTCCAGCTTGGTGACGCCTTCGACGATGTGCGCCACCTGCTCGCCGAAGCGCTTCTCGACCTCTTCGGTGGTGACATCGGTGTCTTCGACGGCGTCGTGCAGCAGGCCGGCGGCGATGGCGGTGGAGTCCATCTTCAGCTCCGCCAGCACCAGCGCTACCTCCAGCGGATGGCCCGCATAGGGATCGCCGGAGGCCCGTTTCTGGCCCTCATGCTGCTCCAGACAGAAGGCCCACGCCTGACGGATGAGTTCGAGGTCGTCGCCCGGCCGGTTCCGATGAACCTCCGCGAGCAGGCGGGCGAACTTGGCATCCATCTCGCCGATGGTCTTCGCGCTGGAGCCGGCAAGGTGCTCGGCCGCGGACTTCTCCGCCGGGCTGGCCGCTACAGCTTCGGGGTGGGCAATCGCAGCCTCGGCGGGTGGCGCCGGACGCAGAGGCTTCCGTGGAGGCGGGTGCGGCAGAGCGGCCTCACGCTCGATGCCTGCGCCCGTCGCGATGGAGTCGGAACTCGTCCCTTCCTGCCTCGAAGGTGCGGTCTTCCCGGAGCTTCCCGGGGCCGCTGGAGTGATTGCCATAGCCCATTATAGGCGGCGACGCGAGAGCAGCCCAAAAATCGGAAGTGGGTCAATTTGAAGTGAATGACTGAACTTGATGAAAATGGGACTTTACGGGCACCAAGGGATAGCGCAACAAAAGCCTACGCGTAGATAGCGTGGCCCATGAATCCCTCCAACAGAAAAAGAAAATAGTCTAAGCCCTCCACCGTCTTGAACGAGCAGGAGACTTGCACGACGCCTGGCTCAACGGACCGAAATTGGGAGTCGATGTCATGTGCCTCCGGAGACTTTGCCAAAATCTGGAACGGAGATTGTTCCGGCGTCATTGCCAGATCGCCAGAAAAGTAGGTCATGGAGACTTGCCGTGGATTCTTCGTGCCAATTGAGAAGGTAAAACCTATGGCGCGTTCATCCGGAAAATTCGCGGCCTTCTTGCCGCCGAAGGGAGAGGAAGGGTCGCCTTCCGCTTGGCTCCGGTCGTAGTGTCGCATTCCAAAGTACACAGCTTTTTGATCAATGAATTTCCACTCAGGGTGTGAATCGGGCAATGCTCGCTTTTGTGCGCCGCCCTTTCTCCGTGTCAGAACCTCTTCCAGATAGCCACGGTCGGTCGCCACGACAGCAACGTCCTTCTCGGGAAAAGCGAGATAAGTCGTCCAGAGATCGTCCTCCATCTTCTCTTGAAAAACGAGAACATGTATGCCCTGAATATCTTCGCTTCGAATGGACTCGCCCTGGAGTTTCTGCAGAACCGCATTGGGAGTTATCTGGCTTCCAGCACCAAAAATCACGATCGCAGCGCCCTCATACGGCTGTTCCCCCAAGCTGTGTGGGGAGCGGGCGTGTCGCGACCCTTCGATCGCAACGTTAACCTGTTGGCCTTTTAGTTGTTGGAGCAGATGGCCCTTCCCGATATCGAGCAAAGCCATCGGCAAGCACTGAAACAACTGATCAACTTCGTAGTCAGTGGCTTTGTCGGTAACTGGTTCGTGTTGGGGGAACGCGGCGGGAATAGTGAATGGACCCTTCGCGACAAAGACTGTCTCCGTGTCCGATGGAAGCCATGACAGGACGTGCTCGACATCGGCAGCGGGAGGCGCTGCGAATGCCGATATGTGGCTACTGAGACAAACAAAAATCACACTGTAAGCAATCGTCAGACGAGGATGTTTCATGCGTCAAGTCTACGCTTGTGGTTTGGATCAGCTTCGTTTTCGTGGATTGCCTGATCCGGGTTCGTGTAGAGGGCAACTTGGAAACAACCTGCCAAGCGGCGCTTTGAACTTAGCGTCTCAGTTCCCCGAAACGGGGTTTTCGGAACTTCGATTGCCTCGGACTTCAAAGTGACCCACCACCCAAAAATCCTTCGTAATCAGGCCCTTCCATCCCCGCTTCCATACCCTTGAAACTGCTGCGCATGAGACTGCTGCTGGACCGGGTGGACGGCCCGGTGAGTCGAGTTGTAGAGGGTGCGGCAAGAAGTGGTGATGCTGGTCACAAGCCGCTCTGGGCGCAGTCTGAGACAATCAGGGGAACTGCGCGAGGTTCAGATCTATGGCAACGGCTGCGGCACCAGAGGTGAAGACCATGCACACGCTTCCCGGCGACGCGGTGCGCCAGATCCAATGGCGGTTTGCGGAGCGCTTCGACCTGCAGATGCTGGTGCAGTCGGCACGCACCGTGGCGCGGACGACGGTGGCGCAGATGGTGGCGGCGGGCGAGCGGAACACGCATGAGTGGACCCCCGCGAAGGCCGAGATGATGGAGGCCTTCGACCGCGCCGGTATCACCGCGGCCTTTATGGAGCCGGAGGAGGGCGGATTCATCGCAGGGCCGAAGAACCTTGCGCTGTCGCTGGCGGCCTTCGAGCTGGCGTGGGTGGATGGCGGCGCGGCGACCGGCAGCCTGGCGAGCTTTCTGGCGCTGGCCCCGATCCATGAGTGCGGGACGCCGGAGCAGGTGAACCACTACAAGACGCTGGCCGCTCCGTCGCAGACGGGCGATGGCCGCAAGCCGTGGCGCGGCGCATTCGCGCTGACCGAGCCGCTGCCCTACGTCGGCGTGGACACCGGAATCCTGAGCGGAAAGCTGCGCATCGCCGAGTGGAAGGACGGGGCGGAGCCGATGTTGCAGGTGGACAAGCGCGGCCGCTTCATCACCAACATCGCCTTCGCCAACTTCGTGACCGCGGCGGTGGTCTCGGACGATCCGCGCATCAAGGGCAGTTGCGTGGTGGTTCTGGAGGAGGGCGACGAGGGCATCTTCGACCGCGGAACGGCGACCAAGAAGCTGGTGCATCAGCTCTCCTCCACCGGCGACCCGATCTTCAACCTGAAGGTCCCGGCCAGCCGCATCGTGGGCGGATACACGGTGCAGGACGGCGTGCTTGTGCCGAACTTCAACCACGGCGAGGTGATCGAGGCGGTCTTCCGCCGCACCCGCGTCACGGTGGGCCTGATGACGGCGGCCAAGCTGCTGTCGGCGGTCGAGCCGGTGATCCGCTACCAGCGCGAGCGCTTCCACGGCGCGGCCGGCGTGAAGCCCGGCTCCATGCGCTACGAGCTTGGCATCCAGCAGCGCGAGGATGCGCTGCACCGGCTGGTGGACGTGTGGGCCATGGGCGAGGCCGCCGCGTCGCTGGGATTTGCCGCGGCACGGATCTTCGACGAGCTGGAGCCGCTGGAGAAGCAGAAGAACGCGCTGATGAAGCAACTGGGAGTCAGCGGCAAACGGGCGGTGCTTAAGGCGCTGCAAGAGAGCGAGCAGCGGGCCATTGAGATGCTTGGGCTGGCCGCAGACAATCCGCGGCGCGGCGAGCTGGCCGCCGATCCCATGGTGGATTTTGTGCTGAAGGACGCCGAGGCCGACATTCTGTGCCCGGCAACCAAGCTGTGGAATACCGGCGTGGGCGCCAACATGATGCGCGAGGCCGTGAGCCTGATGGGCGGCTACGGCATCACCGAAGATTGCCCCGGCTTCCTGGCCAACAAGTGGATGGACGCGCAGTTGGAGGCGACCTACGAGGGGCCCGAGGCGGTGCAGCGGCGACAGTTGACCATCACCATGACGCGCGAGGTATTTCTGGCGCAGTTCCGCGCATGGATCGCCGAGATGCGCAGGATTGCGGGCGAACATCCGGGGACCGGGGCCTGCACGCTGGCCTCGGCGATGGAGATGTGGCAGTGGACGCTGGCTCACCTACAGACTGCCACCGATCCCGCGGGCAACAAGCTCTACCACGGGCAGCGCCAGGGCGTTACCTTTGCCCTGGCCGATGCGCTCTGCTGGCTGGTTGCATCGCGCTGCCAGATTCTGGACGTGCTGGAGTTGGAGGCGCGCGGCCCAGAGGACGCGGTCGCCGCCGTGGGGCTGGCCGGGACCGTGCAGTTCCTCAGCGACCTCGCTCATGTGCAGGCTGCGCGCGCGGCGGGCGAGGTCTCGCGCATATGCGCCGAGCTGGTCTTCGGCTACAACCTGCACCCGGCCTGGGACGAGGAGGGAGGCAAGCACTGCTTTACGACGCAGGAACTCGATGAGCTGGAAGAGACGATGCCGGGAATCTCCGCCTTCGCCATCGATGTGGTCGACGCGAACGGCGGTCATCCCTCGAAGGCCGGCCCATGCGCGGGCTGCGGCGGAGCAAGCGCGTTCCAGCGCATGCAGTCCAAGCTTTGCACCTGCCTCAGCGGATCGCGGCTGGCCAAGGACCGCGCGGCCGATACGGTGAGCAAGGTGATGATCCCCGAAGCCCTGGACTATCCCGCATGAGTGGCGAAGCCAATGCCGCGAGCCGGGCAGATGCTGAAAGCACCGCAGAAGAAGAGAGCACTTTAGCGCCCGCAATCGACCGCGCAACGATGGAGGTGGACATCGCCTGCGTCGGCTTCGGCCCCGCGATGGGCGGCTTCCTGACCACGCTGACGCGCGAGTGGACCGCGCATCCTGACGATCCGGCGTTTGCCAGCCGGGTTGCGCCGGGGATGCCGCTACAGGTGCTCTGCTACGAGCGCGCCGATGATATCGCCGCCGGAGTCAGCGGCATCATTACCAGCGCACGGGGGATTCGCGCCAGCTTTCCCGAACTGAACCCGGCGGAGATTCCCATGGCCACGCCGGTCAGCGAGGAGCGAGTGCTCTATCTGCTGGATCCGATCGGCGCGAGCCGGCGGTCGTTTGCGCTGCGCTCGGGCGATGCAGTTCTGCACGGGCTGGGCGGATTGCTGGGCGTGAAGGACAGCGCCTACGAGTTGCCCTGGACGCCTGCATTTCTGCACAAACACGGCGGGCTGGTGCTGTCGATGGGGCAGTTCAACCAGTGGGTCGGATCGCAGTTGATGGCGACCGGCCTGGTGCAGATATGGCCGGGAACGCCGGTGAGCGCGCCGATCTTCGCGGGCAACACGGGCAAGGAGAGATACTCCGTCAATGGGATACGGCTGGCCGATCAGGGTGTAGACCGCACGGGTGCGCCTGCGGATGGATTTATGGCGGGGATGGACGTCCACGCGCCGCTGACCGTGGTGGGCGATGGGCCGGTGGGCGCGGTGGGCCAGGCGCTCGACCGACGAATCGGAATGCCGCCGGGACACGCGCAGAGCGACTGGGCGCTGGGCATGAAGATGGTCGTCGAGCTGCCGGAGGACACGCCGCTGAAGCCGGGCACCGTCTGGCATACCTTCGGATTTCCCGAGCCGGAGATCTTCGGCTTTCTGTATGTGCATCCGGACCGGCTGGTCTCTGTCGGCATCTTCGTCCCGTCGTGGATGGGCGACCCATCGCGCACGGCCTACCGCTATCTGCAGCACTACATTCAGCATCCCGCGCTGTGGCGCTATCTCAAGGACGGAACGCTGCGCTCGTGGGGCGCGAAGTCGCTACAGGAGTCGGGCAAGCACGGTGAGCCGTTCCTGACGGGCGATGGATTCGCGCGCATCGGCGAAGGATCGGGCAGCACAAATATGCTCACCAACTCCGGCGTGGACGAGGCGTGGACCACCGGCGTGCAACTCGCCGACGCAGTGGTGGAGCTGCTGCGCGCCGGCAAACCCTTCACGCAGGAGAACCTCTACACCACATATGTGGCGCGGCGCCACGCAAGCTCGCTGGAGCGCGAGGCCGAGGCGGCCAAGAACGCGCGCAACGGGTTCCACGGTGGGCTGGTTCGCGGAATGATCGGCATGGCGCTGGCTGGATTGACTGGCGGACGGCTCTCGATAGGCGGAAGGATTCCATCAGCGCAGGAACAAATTCACCGCTTCTCGCCGGATGATGTTGCAGGCCTGGAAGAGGTAGAGGCAGATCGGCTGGCGAAGGAGGCGCGCCAGGGCGGGCGTCCGTTGCACGATGCTTTGATGACCGCGCGGGGCTGGCCGGAGATCGAGCTGGACGGACGGCTGCTGGTCACACAGCAGGACGCGCTGCTGATGGGCGGCAAGGTGCAGGCCATGGCGGGCTTCGCCGACCACGTGGTCTTCCGCGACACGGAGATTTGCAAGACATGCGGCGAGAGGACGTGCATCGCCATGTGCTCTGGGCAGGCCATTACGCAGGGTGCGGAGGGAGCGATCGCATTCGAGCGCGAGAAGTGCGTGCACTGCGGCGCGTGCCTGTGGAACTGCGCCCACACACCCTTCGGCGAGCACACCAACATCGACTTCCGCGCCGGCTCCGGCGGACTCCACTCGGCGGAGAATTGATTCTTCGCGCAGAGAGATAAAATTGTCATTCTGAGCGAAGAGAAGAATTCCCGCATTCTGTTGCAAGCGAGATCCGCTTCGCCATCGATAAAAATGTTCAACGCACACTTTCAAGCAAGGAAGGTTTCATGGCACAAGCATTGCAAATCGTGGTCTGCGCGGGGATCGTTCCCGATCCGTTGCAGACGCTGGAGCCGGTGAGCGGGCCGACTGGGCCGGGGCTGAAGAACGAGATGGTGCTGCCTGCGGTGCTCGATCCGTGGGCGGCCTGCGCGCTGTACGAGGCGGCGCAGTTGGCGGCGAAGAACCCAGGCAGCAAGCTCTGGCTGGTGAGCCTGGGGCCGAAGGCCAAGTTGCAGCAGGTGATGATGACCGTGGGCCAGAAGGCGGCCTTTGAGTTGGTGCCGATCGACGGGCCCATTGGCGGCTTTCCCGATGCGCACTCGACGGCGGCTGCGCTGGCCGAGGCGATTGCCGCGCTGCCGGGGCTGGACCGCGAGCGGCTGCTGCTCTTCGGCGGGTGGGAGTCGGCGACGCGCGGCGCGGGCGTGACGCTGCAACTCGTCGGTGAGCGGCTGGGCATCACGGACCAGTTTCAGGGCGTCGACCAGATTACGCTACGCGAGGACGGATCGTTCGAGGTGCTGGAGCGCGTGGAGGGAGGCAGGCACCAGATGTCGGTGTGCGCGGGTACGCCCGCCGTGCTGGGATGGGCGACGGGCAATCTTGCCGAGCCGCGCAACAATCCGCAGACCGGCATGGCGAATATGCGCGGCATCATGCCCGCGTTGCAAAAGGCAAAGCGCGTTGAGCTGGCGGCGAATGGGTTGCGCTACGTCTCGGTGGGCCTGCCCAAACAGCAGCGCGAGACGCGGGTGGAGAAGAATATGGCAGCCGACGAGATCGCCAGCGAACTCGTGGAATGGATCGGAGCGGAGTGAGCACAATGGAGACGATTCTGGTACTGACGCACGTGGATGAAAGCGGGTCGACGCTGACGAAGGCCTCGCTGGAGGCGGTGACGGCGGGCGTGGAGCTGGCGCGGCAACTCTCCGCGACGTTGACCATTGGGATTCTTGGTGTGGATGCAACGGCTGCGGCCAGCACCGTGGCGGCTACGGGCGCGCGTCTGCTGGCGGTCTCGGGCGAGGGTTTCGCGCAGCCGCGCTATGCAACCGACGCGGCAGGCTGCGAGGCTCTGTGCCGCGCGGCGCAGGCCAGCATCGTTCTGGCCCCGGGCAGCTCGCGATTTGTGCGCGTTGCCGCCGGAGTGGCGCACCGGCTGGGCGGATTCATCGACACGCACATCACATCTCTTTCCAGCAACGACAGCGTGGCTGCGACACGCTGGTTCTATCGCCAACGCGTGGAAGCGGTTGTGAGCCGCGACGCGCGCCCGTGGTTCCTGCTGCTGGACGCGGGGACGCACGCGGCGTTTGCGGGCGAGCCGGCCGACGCGCAGGTTGAGGCGGTCGCGGTCACGCTGCCCGCAGTGCGCACGACGGTTGAAGGCTTGCGCTCACCGATGCGCGGTGCGCAGACGATCCGCCCGGACGCGCGGCTGCTGTTTGTCGCGGGGGCCGGATGGACCAAGAAGCAGTCCGACGGGCAGATCCATGTGGCCGAGGCCGGTGAGCTGATCCTCGCGTTCCTGCGCCTCAGCGGCGCATCGCTGGGCAGCAGCAAATCGCTGGCGGACCAGAAGGCGGAAGGAGAGCAGTCGGTGCTTCCCTTCCTGACCCACATGAACCAGGTCGGGCAGACGGGATCGACGCCGCGCCACGCCAAGGGGCTCTCCACCTGCT
>Ga0326727_10003744_pt1 | contig 47809 bp, 40 predicted proteins | sample MB2enrmetagenome_FD_207643 | JGI IMG/M metagenome (GOLD analysis project Ga0326727, IMG submission 207643) | Lab enriched peat soil microbial communities from McLean, Ithaca, NY, United States - MB29MY | ecosystem: Environmental > Terrestrial > Soil > Wetlands > Peat | place: USA: New York... | reverse complement strand
TCCTTGATAATCGACCTCCAATCCATATTTCTCGACCCCATTGAACCACTCGACTCGAATCGGGTTGCGGCCGGCCTTTAAAAAAACAGCGCCGGATTTCTCAACCATTCCGTGGACGCCGTCGTTGTTGACGACCGGCCCCTTGGCTCCGATCTTGAAACCGCCGCTGGTTGGCGTGATTGTGCCGTTTCCGTCCAATAAAACTCGTTGTCCCGCCTCCACGGGCTGGCCCTGCAACTCCAATTCCAACTCCTCGGCGCCGGAGTCATCCTTCCAAACGAGTTTTCCGCTCGCTGGATTGGCCCACCAAACGTCCCCTTCCATATAAAAAGAGTAGCTGGCCGTCGGCGTTTGGGAGGCCAGAAGGCGGATTTGGCCGACATTGGTGACTTGGGCTGAAGCCTGGGGCGTCAGAGCATCATCGGCACGCGCCACTTGGGCGGCCAAAGCCAGGGTGAATATCCATGAGACGTAAACCCCGGACCAAGGCCAAATCAAAAACATCTGGCGCATGAGCACAGGGTATCGCTTGAGGTTCGCCATTGCATCACAAATTGTTCCCATAAAACCGGCATCCTGAGTAGCCTCGCAAATGCGAGGGGTCCCCCTGGCACTCGCCAGAACCATACCTTTGTGAGGCTAGGCAAAAGTGGAAAGAAAGGGATAATTGATCTAATTAGCCAGTGAACGATACCTGTAAACCCGAATCGTCCCGCCGAGCGAACGAGGGCCGAAACGAGCATGAATGTCCTTCTTGTGCCTTGCGGCGCCGATGTGACATGGGTTTTACGCTGATCGAGTTGCTCGTCGTCATCGCCATCATCGCCGTTTTGGCGGCGATGCTCCTGCCCGCCCTGGCCAGGTCTAAACAGGCGGCTCAGAGCACCCAATGCAAGTCGAACCTTCACCAGTGGGTTGTGGCATTTAATATGTACACCACCGATAGCAGGGACTATTTTCCGATTGGCTGGACCTCCGGGAACCCGAACTCGGTGTGGATGGGAGCCTGCGCGCCTTACTATAAAAACACCAATATTTGTCTGTGCCCCGTCGCTATCGTGCTCCGGAGTTCGCTTCCGGCCGACGAGCAGCTCTCCACGACGAGGGACGCCACGTTCTGGTCCTGGGGACAAATGGGCGTGAATGGGTATCCGATTGAAGTGTGGGGTTACGCCGGGGAGGAGGGCAGTTACGAATTCAACGGCAATCTTTACGGTTTGAAAATGTCCATCGCAGGCCCGCTGCATATCACCCCGGTATTTGGTGATGGCCTATGGGACGGAACCACACCTAATCCGGGTGACGCGCCGCCCACAGCGCAAGGCATCCAAGCTCCCGTCCAGGACGGCGGCTTGAGCGAATTTGCACTGGTCCGGCACGGCGGCAGAAATCCGGAGAATATGTCCTTTCTCGATTCGTCCGTCCAAGCCATCGGCTTAAAGCCGATTTGGTCGTTGAATTGGTCTCCGGGGTGGGTCCCGGACCCTCCTGCTCGCTGGCCCGTGTGGATGAACTCGTATAATTAGCAGCAATCCGTGTCCGTGGCTTTTTGGTATTAAAACTAATCCAATCAAACTATGAAAAAATTATTGGCACTCATCGTCCTTGCCGCCGCCCTTTTTGGCGCACTGCCGCGGGCCTCGGCCGGATCCACCATCATTTATACAGAAGACTGGGGGACCACCAATGGAGGCGGAAATTTCGCAGCCGTGGGTTGGACTCTCATAGCGCCGTCGGGCGGTCCGCCGTATGAGGGCTTCTACCCGGCCACGGGCGCGGCCGACTCCTCCAGCGGCAATCCATTGCCCAAGAGCACGGTTTATTTCACCGGCTTGACGGCGGGGCAAAACGGGATGTTTTACACCGTGGCCGGCGCCGGCGGCGGAAGCGGCGGCGACTCCTCCTTCACCGCCATTGACCCGACGCAATACAAGAATGTGACTCTTTCCGTGGAAGCGAGCGACGAAGGCAGCAGCGCCGCCAACTACTTTGCGGTTCAAGTGGGCGGGGCATGGTATGTGTCAGCCACCGCGCTGACAGGCTCCGATCCAACTTACCCCGATTTCACGCTTACCAGCACACCCTACACCACCCTTGCCTCCGCTTGGAATCAATTGACCATTGGTGCCAATAGCGTCACGATCGGTTCCGCGGCAACGGCGAATTTGTCCGGTCCAATCACCGGCGTTGGCATTGTTCAGGTTGGTCCCGGCGGTTGGAATTACAACGAGGTGGTGATTTCAGCGACTCCATCCCCCATCGTTTATACGGAAGACTGGGGCACTACCAATGGAGGCGGGAATTTCACGGCCGTAGGTTGGACTCTCGTAGCGCCTTCCGGCGGTCCGCCGTATGAGGGCTTCTACGGGGCCACGGGCGCCAGCGACTCCTCCAGCGGCAATCCATTGCCTAAGAGCACGGTTTATTTCACCGGGTTGACGGCGGGGCAAAACGGGATGTTTTACACCGTGGCGGGAGCCGGCGCCGGGACTGGCGGCGACTCCGCCTTCAACGCGATTGACCCGACGCTGCACACGGGCCTGACTCTTTCCGTGGAAGCGAGCGACGAAGGCAGCAGCGCGGCCAACTACTTTGCGGTTCAGGTGGGCGGGGCATGGTATGTGTCAGCCACCGCGCTGACAGGCTCCGATCCAAGTTATCCCGAGTTCACGCTTTCAAGCACGCCCTATACGACCCTTGCCTCCGCGTGGAATCAATTGACCATTAACGCCAATAGCGTCACGATCGGTTCCGCGGCGACAGCAAATTTGTCCGGGCCAATCACCGGTGTCGGCATTGTTCAGGTTGGTCCTGGCGGGTGGAATTACAACGAGATCATCATCTCAGAGTCTGTTCCATCGACTTCCGCCCCGCCATCCGCCACAATCTATGCAGAAGACTGGGGCACGCCCTTCTTCAATGCCACGGGCACCCAGAACGGGGCCGCGGACTTGGCCGATGTCGGCTGGAGTGCGTCCGGCATTGCCTACACCGGATCGTACGCGGCGCCCGGGAGTATCGACCCCGGCACGGGTGTGACTTTTCCTCCTCCACCCCTTGGGAACATAAATGGCACGAACAACGCCCTTTATGCGTCGCTGGACCAATCCGACGGCTATATCGGAGTTATTTACACCACCGACACAAACGGCCCCGGCACTGATGGCGACTCTACGTTTACCGATATTGATCCGGCCAATTACCCAGGCGGCTTGGTGTTCAACATGGAGTCGCAGTTCAACTCCACCACCCATGCGACCAACTATTTTGCGGTCCAAATCGGCGCCGTTGCAGGAGTTGGCGGACAGTGGTATGTCTCGACCAACGGATTTACGAACAACGGTCCTAATGCGGTCCCTATTTTCGCGCACAGCAGTTTGGTTTTTAATCCCTCGTCCAACTATTGGGATACCCTGACATTCCAGGAAGGGGCCTTAAATCCTAGTGGCTCGGTTACCATTGGCGGTACGGCGGCGGACAATTTGTCCGGTTCGATCACCGGCGTTGGCATCGTGGTGGTTGGGGACCCGGCCTACGCTGGCGGCACCACCGGTTACGGCATCAATTATGCCACCTATAGCATTACGACGCCCCTGGTTAAGCCGACGGGCGCCGTCGCGCCAAAGATCGATGCCCCAGGCTTCAGCCAGACAGCTTATGCAGGAGGGACGGCGTCGTTTGCGGTGGATGCATACGTCGGCACACCTACATTGACTTACACCTGGACATTGACGGCGCCTGGCGGCTCCACAACGACTCTGAAGGACGGTTCCACTGGAACCGGGTCCTTTGTCATTGGGGCGACCACCAGCCTGATCACCATTTCCAATGTCAGCGCCGCTGACGCGGGAAGTTATTCAGTAGAAGTGGGCAATCTATATGGCGCGGACTATAGCACCAACTACACGACCAATACTTTGACCGTCAATCCTCTGCCGAGCGACATTTTGTACGCGGAAACATTCCCCTTTGTGGGACCTTTCCCCACCGGCGAGTCCCCGGCGGCGGTCGGATGGGTTGCCGCGGTCCCGGCCACGGACAATCCCAACCGTCTTGACGAAAGCGGAAGTTTGTATGCCTATGAAACGACTGCCACGACAATCGGCTTCTTCACCTCAAGCGCCTTGGACGTACCTGGGCTGTCAGGATTGGCGTTTACCAACATAAATCCGACCAATTTCCCGTTTGTGTCTTTTCGCGCGACAATTGCCGACCCGACTTCCGATGCCACCGTGAGCATATATTTTGCGGTTCAGATGACGGGAGGCCAGTGGTATTCGAGTTCATCCCCCATCCAGTTATCGCCGACTCCCGCCACGTACAACACCTACGGGTTGCAATTCAATCCAGCCGCCTTGGAGTGGAATACGCTGACAGTCAGCCCGAGTTCTGCCACCATCGGTCCGGTTGCCACCGCCGATCTGTCGGGAGACATCACCGGCGCCGGGCTGGTGTTCGCTTTCACTGGCACGGCTGCGGAATACGATGTTGACAATTTCCAGTTGGTGACAGATTCAACCCCACCCGTGCTGGCAAGCTTCCCGTCCCTGCCGGACGTGCCTTATCCGCAGACGGTTTATACGGGCGGCGGCGCATCCTTTTATTTTACCGAAGCCGGGTCGATTCCTCTCACCAACAACTGGGAGTTTAAAAACGCTTACCTGACCGACGGCACGACCGCCACGGGATCCATCATCAGCGGATCACAGACCACGGAACTCACCATACAAAACGCGGGCAGCGCCGACGCGGGCGGTTATGACCCAGTTGTCTCCAACCCGGCCGGCACGACGGATCTTGGCAGCAGTCCAAACGATGTCTATGGGCTTCCAACCTTGACGGTGAACCCGCCGCCGCTTGGGCTGATTTACACTGAGTCTTTCCCTCTCTATAAGCCCGCGACTGCAAATCAGCCCTTAAGCATTATTGGCTGGACGAACCAATCGGACGTTCCGAATCGCATTTACCAGATCGGCAGCGCCTTGGTTGGCACGGGGGCGGCTTATGCTTACGAAGCGACCCAGACCAATTCCCTCTTTTACGCTTCCACGGCGAGTGACACCGGCTATTCGGGATTGCCGTTCATCGCCTTCGACCCTGCAAACTATCCGGCCGGCAGCATCGGGTTTTCAACGAGCATGGAGGCGGGCAACTCCGCTTATACCAACGCCTCCGCCTCATTCGCCGTCGAGCAGGGCGGCCAATGGTATGCGATGGCGACACCGGTGGAACCGGCGACCTATTCCCCCGCCACACCGTTGTCCACAACGGCCTTTACCACCCTTCCTGCTTCAGGGCCGCAAATATACAGCCCCTTGGCGTCGCAGTGGAAGACTCTCACCCTTGTTGGCACGGCGGGAGTCATCGTGGGGGGAACGCCGGCCCAAAACTTGAGCGGGCCGATCACGGCCGCGGGCTTGTTGTTCCAGCATTTTGGCGCCTCCGGCGCCTCGCTGAATTACAATTCATTCACGATTCAAGCCACCGGGACGGGCAGCCTCATCGGCGGCATCAACATCGGCCCCATTGTCAATGGTTCGGTCACTCTGAACTGGATCGGAAACGCGGCTGTCAACGTGCAAAGCTCAACGGACTTGATCCATTGGCAGGATGTCCCCGGCACTTTGGGCGGGCATACGCTGGCGGTGTCTGTCAATGGAAACCAGCATGTATTCTATCGGCTCGCTGACCATTGATCGATCCAACCCCTCCAGAGGGCCACAAGCGGTTGAGGCCGCTTGTGGCCTCGTTTGAATCACGCGCTTTCGAAATTGATGAACAGTGCCTTTTTTTGTGACTGGATTTGACCTGCGGAAACTGGGTTTGACGGCATGCCTTGCCGTTCTTGCTCCCGCCATTGCCGCCGCGGACTGTCAGACCATCACCATTTCCGATCCAAAGGCCCCTGTAACCGATGGCTTCCACATGGGCCAGGCGCGCAGCCCGGACGGCGCCACGTTGACGCTTGACAGCGACAGCCTTCTGCTCAACGGCAGGCGATGGACGCCGGTCATGGGCGAATTCCACTTCGCCCGCTACCCGGAGAACGAGTGGCGCGAGGAACTGCTCAAGATGAAGGCGGGCGGCGTTGACATCGTCTCCACCTACGTTTTCTGGATTTATCACGAGGAGATTGAAGGACAATTTGATTGGTCCGGCTCACGCAATTTGCGCCGCTTTGTTCAATTCTGCCAGGAAGCCGGCCTGAACGTCTTCGTGCGTTGCGGCCCTTGGGACCACGGCGAGGTGCGCAACGGCGGCCTTCCCGACTGGCTCTTGAAAAAAGGCTGGAGAACGCGCGACAACGATACGAATTATCTCGACAAGGCGGGAATCCTGTATGGCCAGATCGCGCGCCAGTTGGACGGGCTGTTCTGGAAGGATGGCGGGCCGGTCATCGGCATCCAGTTCGAAAACGAATACAACGGTCCGGCCGAACATTTATTGACACTCAAGCGGATCGGACGGGAAGCGGGGCTTGAGGCGCCGATCTACACACGCACCGGCTGGAACCAACCCTCGGGGCGGATGCCATTCGGCGAACTCATTCCTCTCTATGGCGTCTATGCGGAAGGCTTTTGGGACCGCGTCCTCACTCCCATGCCCGCCGGCTATTGGAAAGGGTTCCATTTTTCCAATTTCCGCGCGGATGACGCCACCGCTGGCGGGATTCCCGGCCAAGGCGGCGCGCCAGACCCGCCGGACGCTCAACGCTATCCCTATCTGACCTGCGAAATCGGCGGCGGCATGATGAACAGCTACCATCGGCGCATTCTCATCAATCCCAAGGACATCGAGTCCACCACGCTCATCAAGCTCGGCTCCGGCAGCACGTTGCCCGGCTACTACATGTATCACGGCGGCGTGAATCCCGAGGGCAGACTGACCACCTTGATGGAATCTCAGGCCACGGGCTACTGGAACGATATGCCCGTGAAAAACTACGACTTCCAGGCCCCGCTGGGCCAATATGGCCAAATCCGCGAGCAATACCACCTCCTGCGGCGCCTCCATCTTTTCCTTCACCAATGGGGCCCGCTTCTGGCCGCCATGCCGGCCACGATGCCGGATCAGCGCACGCGCGGACAAAATGATGTTGACACCTTGCGCTGGAGCGTTCGTTCCGACGGCGGGAGCGGATTCGTTTTCGTGAATAATTATCAGCGCCTTCGGCAAATGCCTCCGAAAAACGGCGCGCAGTTCGTGATCCATCTTCCCGGCGGCCCGCTGGCGTTTCCAGATGATCCCGTGAGCATTCCGTCCGGCGCCTGCCTCATCTGGCCGTTCAATCTGGATCTTGGCCAGGGCGTTCGCCTGAAGTGGGCCACCGTGCAACCGCTGACCGCCATTGATGATGGCCGCGAGCGCACTGTCTTTTTCTCGGAAACCGAAGGCGTTCCCGCCCAATTGGCCTTCGCCGCGGACGGCCTCTCTGTTGCGACGACAACCGGACGCCTCTCCCGCGGTGATGCCGCCAGCGTGATTCGCGGCATTATGCCGGGAACGGGCGTCGCGGCCAGCTTCCACCTGGCGGATGGCCGCTCCCTTCAAATCGTTGTGCTTGACTACAAAAACTCCCTGGGCCTTTGGAAAGGCAGCCTGCGGGGACACGACCGGGTGTTTCTCACGCGCGCCGGCCTTGTCCTGGATGGAGACACTCTGCGTTTGACTTCCTCTGACCCGGCCAGCCTCGACGTGGCTGTCTATCCCCCTCCCGCCTCGCTTAAATCCGGGGGCCGCGACGTTAAACGAAGAACCGACGGCGTCTTCCAGCGCTTTGTTCCCCCGGCCCAACAACCTGTCAAATATAACGCCACTTTCGAGCAAGTGCGCTCCGCCGGGCCGCCGCGGGATATTCCCCTCGGCGCAATCCAGCAACCCGTCGCGACCGCTCCGCTGGATGCGGATTTTGAAAAGGCGGCGGTTTGGCGCGTCGAAATCCCGGCCGATATTGACCTCGGCACGGATCCTATCCTTTGCTTTCACTACGTCGGCGATGTCGCCCGCGTGACGTTGGACGGCGGGTTTATCACCGATGACTTTTACAACGGCGCCGAGTTTGACATTGGCCTGCGCCGTCATGCTCCCGCCATTCTGAACGCCGGCCTTCGTATCGCCATTCTGCCCCTGCGCAAAGACGCCCCCGTCTATATCGCCGAAAGCGCGCGCCCGGATTTCGGCAAAGCGGCCAGCATTGCGACTCTCCAGCGCGTCGAGATTATTCCCCGTTACCAATTGGACCTCACGGCCCGATGAACGCCGGGTAACATGTAACAGCAATATATTCAATGTGTTGTAACTGGCGCGTCCAATGGGATTTGAACTTGCAACCTCCTGATCCGCCGTCATCCATTTGCCCTGATCGACATTTTTAGTACAAACCACGTTGCCTCTATCAAGCTTATCCCTATTTACTGCATTATGCCGGTCCGGTAGTTTTCATACAGTGTAGGACTGCCAAAGGAATCATAATCAGGTGTGAATATGTCCACTTTAACACAAAGCCTCAACGAGCCAGCCAGCCGATTGAAGCAGAAACAATCGGCGTCTGCTTCCGCCATCCAATCCAACCCAAGTTTCAGAATAGGAGACGCGATGAATTATAGGGCATGGGTTGCGAAGGCGGCGAAACAGCCGATGGTGCTCGAAACCGTTGATCTCGCGCCGCTCGGCGGCGAGGACGTTGAAGTCGCTGTCGAACACTGCGGTTTGTGTCACTCCGATCTCTCCGTCTTGAACAATGACTGGGGCATTTCGCAGTACCCCGCGATTCTCGGGCACGAGGTCGTAGGTCGGGTCACGGCTGTGGGTCCGAATGCCAAGGGACTCAAGGTAGGCCAGCGCGTTGGCATCGGCTGGAACTCGGGTAGCTGCATGCATTGTCACCAGTGCATGTCGGGAAGCCATCACCTTTGCCCGCGGGTGCAAGCGACCATCGTCGGTCATCGCGGCGGGTTCGCGACCCACATTCGCTCGCACTGGGCTTGGGCCATCGCGCTTCCCGAAAAGCTGAATTTCGCCGAAGCCGGGCCGCTTTTTTGTGGCGGCGTTACCGTCTTCGCGCCGCTGACCATGTACGCCAAGCCGGCCGATCGGTTAGGCATCATCGGCATCGGCGGGTTGGGGCACATGGCCGTGAAGTTCGCCGCCGCATACGGCTGCGACGTGACAGCGTTCACGTCGAGCGAAAACAAGTTCGATGAGGCGAAGGGTTTCGGCGCCAACCATGTCGTCTCGAGCAAAGACTCGGCGGCGATCAAGAAGCTCGGTGGCAGCTTCGACCTCCTGATCAGCACCGTCAACGCGACGCTCGATTGGGACGCGATAATTGGCACGCTCGCCCCAAACGGCCGGCTGCATTTCGTCGGGGCCGTGCTCGAACCGATCCCGGTCGCCGCCTTCTCGCTCATCATGCAGCAGCGCAGCGTTTCCGGTTCGCCGACTGGCTCGCCGGTGGCGATCGGGGCGATGCTTGACTTTGCTTCAAGGCACAATGTCGCGCCGCAGACCGAGCACTTCCCGATGAGCAATATCAACGAGGCCTTCGCCCGGCTTGAATCAGGCAAGGCCCGTTACCGCATCGTGCTGGACGCGGATTTCTGATCCGATTGAGCCTCAAACCATCACACCTGGGAAATTGACCAATGAATACAACGAGAACGTCAGAAGAAAGCAACACGACTCAACTCGAAAAGAAGGTGTTATACACCGCCAAAGCCCACACCACAGGCGGCCGGGACGGCGGCGCCTCTCACAGCTCTGATGGCCGCTTGGACGTCAAGTTCTCGGTTCCTGGCACGCCGGGCAGCGGCACCAATCCGGAGCAAATGCTCGCCGCCGGTTGGTCGGGCTGTTTCATCAGCGCGATAAGGGTTGTGGCCGCCACGATGAAGGTGAGGCCTCCGGCTGACCTGGCCGTTGACGCTGAAGTGGACCTATGCACAAATAGCGACGGTTACTTCCTCCAAGCTCGCCTCAACGTCAGCTTGCCGGGTTTGGAGCGCGATGTCGCCCAGGCCCTGGTGGATGCCGCGGACCAGACGTGTCCGTATTCCAAAGCCACGCGCGGCAACATCGACGTTGTGATTAACTTGGTCTAAGCGGGAACGGTCGGGATCTGCCCTGCCCGCGCTCATCGGGCAGGCAAAATGGGAAAAAGGTATGAGTGCAAAAGGTATAGAATGCCAAACGGCTACCCGCGGGAGAAATTAAAGCCCGGTACGAGATAGATATTACGATTCATTCTGCTCGGTGTGCTCAACAACGAGTCGAGTCGCCGCTTCCACTCCGGCGGCGATGTGTTCGTCAGTGACGGGACAAAGGCCCTTCCGCAGGCCGATTTCGGGCAGTCCGAGGTGATCGAATTTCTTCAAGCCGGCCAATTCGAGCGTTTTCCGCGCGCAATTCAAGGGACCGCCATCAATGACGAGGATGCCTTCCGCCTTCTTGCCCTTGACTATGATGCTTTTCACACGCCCGCCACTACCCGCCAAACACGACATTTCTGCTACGCCCGCGCGGGTCAATTCGCGCGCTATCCTGTCAGCCGGTTCACCCGTGTCCGAACAGCCGGAACAGGCATAGACCACGGTGGCCGGTTTGTTCACGGTTCGGAATTGGAATAACGATATTCATAATAAAACAGCGTTCGTCCAGATCGCATGGCCGTTCTTTGATTAAAGTCAACGGATTGGGCTTTTAGTCGCGGGTTAAAAATTGGCTTGAACCTTGACCTGGGTCAATACGGCCGGGCAGTTCATACGCGAGAATAATGACGTGAAAATGACCGTTGAATCAACCGCGCCGGACAGGTCCGCCGCAGTATCATCGGAAGACAAAATCGTTGGTTTTGCAAACAAGCGGCTGAACCGCGAACGGAAAACAATGGAAGCGATGATTCGCATCCATTGTCGGGATCATCATGCCCCGGTGAATGGAATTTGCGGGGAATGCCAGCAGCTATTGGATTACGCCGCCATGCGATTGGAACGTTGCCGGTTTGGCGTGGAAAAACCGACGTGCGCGAATTGCCCGGTTCACTGTTATCAACGCGCGCGGCGCGAACAGGTCAAGGGGGTGATGCGCTACGCCGGGCCGCGGATGTTATGGGAACGTCCTGTCATGAGCGTGCGCCATTGGCTTGATGGTTTCAAAAAGGCGTCGGCGACGTAATTCCCGCATCATGATTTAGCCGAGTGACGGTGCGCCGGCAACTCTTTTGGAGGAGTGGTGTTATTCAATGCGACGCAATATCCTTGGACGGAGCCAATGTGTCGCGCACCATCGGCGTTCCGGGCACGCCCAACGACACGGCGCGGAATAAATCCGCGTTCGTCGGCAAATGGCCGGGCTTCTTTGAGCCAGTTCAAGGAATTAAACGAAAAGATGAATTTTTGACCCAGATCAATGCGCGAACCGCCTTGAGGGTCTATGTTGAACGCATGAATGAACGACCTCTTATCGATTCCGGGTGCGAAAAAGTCTTGTCGCTGCCCGGCGAAACGCAATACGCGCCCAACGGCATTGTCAGCCGCACTTTGCTGACCACGCCCAATTCACGCACGGTGCTGTTCGGTTTCGCAGCCGGCCAGGAATTGACGGAACATACCTCCACCCAGCACGCGCTGATTCAGATATTGTCGGGCGCCTGTGAATTTTCCCTGGCGGGAGTGCCGCGCAGCCTGAAAACCGGCGACTTGTTGTATATGCCGCCCAATCTTCCGCATGCGGTGAAGGCCACAGAGCAATTCTCGATGCTGTTGACATTGTTCAAGCCAGCCCGGACGCCGGATCCCGCGCCTCAAATCCAACCTGCCTAGGCCGCTCAACCCCGAACCCTTTCTAAACCGGTGTTTGGGAAATGCTTTTCATTCGCCAATCCGATGCTCCGCCGGCGCAACCCGCGCCCGTGACGACTTGTAGCGGCGCCTCCGCGCCTGGCTCGTCGTGTCGTCGTGGCCCGGCTTGCCCCTGAACACGTTTGCCGGACAACTTGAGAGCCTCTACGGCTTCCTTGGATTCATCGGCGTTATCACGTTGGCGATCATCGGCATGCTTTACGTTGGCTTTTATATTGTGCAACGCGGTTCCGTCAACGTCCACAGGGTCAATGCCACCGGAAAGGAACAGATCATCCACATCTTCCGCACGGGTGATTCCTTTGCCGAAGTGACACTGGCTTCGGAAAAGGGGTACCCCGCGGACGCCCGTGCGCTGGAAGCAACACAGTTGTTGCTCGTCCAGAAGGACGGCATAATTGAATGCTCTCTTGCGGCGGAATCTCTGAGAATAGCCAATAAAACGCCCCTCAATTATTCCTCAGCGCGCTCAAGCCGCCCAAGCAACAGGCTGATTTCAGGTCCGATTCGTTTAAGTTGTTCGCGGTGGACCGAAGCGAGCTTTTCCAAGACTTCTTCGCCGCGACGGGTGAGTTGAACGAGAACTTGGCGGCGATCCTCGGCGGACGGCTCACGGGCGGCCAATTTCCGCGCCACCAACCGATCAATCAATCCAACTGCGCTGTGATGGCGCAGTTGCAACCGTTCGGCCAACTCGCCTACGGTGACCTTGTCGCGTGAAGGAAAACCCTTGATGGCCAGCAATGCCTGATACTGTTGTGCCGTGATGCCGGCCGCCTGCGCGGCTTCCTCGCTGAATCGGATGAAACGCCGCAGGGCGTACCGAAACGCCGCAAGCGTTTCATACTCCGATTTGATAAGTTGCCTGGGTCTCGCCATCGATGGCCAGTCTAATAGAGACGCGTCCGAAGCCAACTCTTGTTTGACATATATCTCAGCACGATATAATATGCGGTTGCGTAATGCAAACTGAATCAGTCATTCCGTCCGTCCTGAAGGGCAGGCCGGCCATCACCGCCGCCACCGTTAAAGATGAATTGGCGGACTTCAGCACCGACCGCCGTGTGCTGCTCTTATCCGCCATGGCGCTGGTCATTGGTGCGATCGGTTCGCTGGTCGCTTACGTTTTGATCTGGCTGATTGCCGCGATCACAAACATTGCCTTTAATCAGCGCCTATCCGCCAGTCCGGCGGTGCCGCAAGGAAATCATCTCGGATTATGGGTGGTGTTGGTGCCGGTGGCGGGAGCGCTCATCATCGGATTGATGGCTCGGTTTGGTTCGGAGAAGATCCGCGGCCACGGCATCCCTGAAGCCTTGGAAGCCATTCTGCTCGGTCGCAGCCGCATTCAACTCAAGGTCGCTCTGCTCAAACCTCTCTCGGCGGCCATCTCCATCGGCACCGGAGGCCCCTTCGGCGCGGAGGGGCCGATCATTATGACAGGGGGCGCATTCGGTTCGATCTTCGCGCAGCAATTTCACCTCAGCGCGGTGGAGCGCAAAACGCTGCTCGTTGCCGGCGCCGCGGCAGGGATGTCCGCGGTGTTTGCCACGCCGGTGGCGGCGGTGTTGCTGGCGGTTGAGCTTCTGTTGTTTGAATGGAAACCGCGCAGCTTTATTCCCGTGGCGGTGGCTTCGATTGTCGCCTCCGTGTTGCGCGTGCCCTTGCTCGGGGCCGGTCCGATTTTTCCCGTGGTGGCGCACACGCCCCCGTCAGGCGCGGAATTGGCGATCGCCGGTGGCCTTGGAGTTCTTGCCGGTTTCGCCTCGGGTCTGTTGACGATGCTTGTGTACGCTTGCGAAGACATTTTTCAAAAGCTGCCGCTTCACTGGATGTGGTGGCCGGCCATTGGCGCGGTCTTTATTGGCGTGGGCGGCTTCATTGAACCGCGCGTCCTCGGCGTCGGTTACAATACCATCCACAGTTTGTTGCGCGGTGAACTGGTCGGAGCGGCCGTCATTGGTTTGCTCGTGGCCAAAGCGCTGGTGTGGTCCATCGCCTTGGGCTCCGGCACTTCCGGCGGCGTGCTGGCGCCTTTGCTCATTATGGGCGGAGCTCTCGGAGCTTTTGCCGGTTCGTGGATTCCCTTTGGCGACCCGGGTCTTTGGGCGTTGATCGGCATGGCGGCGATGATGGGCGGCACGATGAGGTCGCCTCTGACGGCGATGGTGTTCGCCGTGGAATTGACGCGGGACTTCAATCTATTTCCCGCCTTGCTCATCGGTTCGGTCGCAGCGCTTGCCGTAACTGTGCTGATCATGCGCCGTTCCATCCTCACCGAAAAGCTGGCCCGGCGCGGTCATCACATCACGCGCGAATACAGCATTGACCCGTTCGAACTGGCGCGCGTGCGCGATGTGATGGACCAAGACGTGCCTAGCGTCTCCGCGACCATGAAGCTTTCGGAGGTTTCTGACCTCATGGCCTGCGGCGATCCCGAGCTCTGCCGGCACCAGGGGACCCTGATCGTGGACGATGAAAAGCGCCTCGTCGGAATTATCACCCGCGGCGACATTGTCCGCGCCTTGCGCCAGAAGCAGACCGCCGACCTCACCGTGGCCGAAGCCGGCAGCACAGACCTGGCCGTGGCCTTCCCCGACGAACCGCTCTACGTCGCGCTCACCAAGATGCTCGAACGCGACGTGGGCCGGCTGCCGGTGGTGGAGCGCCATAACCCGAGGCGCGTGGTCGGCTACCTCGGACGCGCCGCGATTCTTTCGGCGCGAATGAAAATCCACGAAGAAGAAACCGTTCGCCAGCGAGGATCGTCATCCGGCAAGACGGCCAAGCTACTCAGCTAATTATGATCAGACAGTTTCTGTTAAAGCGCGCATTCTTGCCTAATTGCGAAAACTCGCGGACTTCCGACCATCTTTGCATCAGGTCATGCGCTTTCAGTTAAAAACGTTCCTGGTTTTTCTCTCGCCGCTGGTGCTTGCGGTGATGGCAGCTTACGGGGAATGGGCCGTGTTTGGCTTGCCTGCGATTCCTCCCGGCGCCCAGCCCCCTCCCTTCGGAACGCCCCAAGGTTTTCCAGCCTGGCTGCGCCTCGCGCACTACATAAACTTCCTATTTCTCACTCTCCTGATCCGCAGTGGACTGCAAATACTTATGGATCATCCCCGGCTATATTGGAACGTCCATTGCACGCCAGGCTCGGAATGGCTGCGCTTGACTCCCGTTAAAGGGCCGCGGGACGGCGCGTGGACGGCCAAGGATGATGCCCGCTATCTTTCACCGTGGATCGGCCTGCCCGGACGCCGCCACACCGTGGGCATGGCCCGGCATTGGCACTTTCTGAGCGCGTTGTTTTGGGTCCTGAATGGCCTGGTTTTTGCAGTCCTGCTCTTGAGCGGCGACCAATGGAAACGGCTCATTCCTTCTTCCTGGAAGATTATTCCCGATGCCTGGGACATTTTCGTCCACTACGCCACGTTTCACCTGCCGCAGGAACCGAATGGCTTCTATCGTTACAACGCCTTGCAGCAATTGTCGTATTTTGTCGTCGTGTTCGTCCTCGCTCCGCTGGCGATCTTAAGTGGCCCTTCCATGTCGCCGGCGTTGACCAATCGCTTCCATTGGTATCCCACGCTGCCGGGAAATCGGCAAATCGGCCGCTCACTGCACTTCCTTGTGATGTGTTCTTTTCTGATCTTCATTGTAGCGCACGTGGCGTTGGTCGTAATCACAGGCTTCGCCCGGAACATGAACCACATTGTGCTCGGCACCGACGAGTCGCGGCCGCTGGGGTTGTATCTTGGACTGCTGGGCATCGGCGTGGTGGCGGCGGTCAATGCTGTGGCCTACTGGGCCGCATGGAATCGTCCGCGCGCGGTTCAGCATGCCGCCAAAGCCGTCGTCACACCGGTGATGAATCGGCTGCTCAACCGCGCGTCGCCCCTGGCCGAGTTTCGCCCCCAAGACATCTCTCCGTACTTCTGGGCCAACGGCAAAATGCCAACTTGTGAGGAATGGAAAAATCTGGCCGCGAACGGGTTTAAGAATTACCGACTCAAGGTGCGTGGGCTGGTAGAGAATCCGGTGGAGTTGTCTTTGGACGAGCTTCGCGCGCTGGGCAAAAAGACACAAATCACGCTGCACCATTGCATCCAGGGATGGTCGGGCATTGCGGAGTGGGGTGGGGCGCCGTTGGCGGAATTGATCAAATCGGTCCGCCCGAAACCAGATGCGCACGCTGTCATCTTCCACTCCTTCGGCGAGGGCGCGGAGGGAGGCCAATTCTATGATAGCCTCTCGATTGAAAACGCCTCACACCCGCTGACCTTGCTGGCTTACGAAATGAATTTCGAGCCGTTAAGCGAACTCCACGGCGCACCCTTGCGGCTCCGGGTTGAAAACCAACTCGGTTTCAAAATGGTGAAATGGATTCAGGCGATTGAATTTGTGCAAAGCGCGAGCCGGATTCAGAAAGGTGAAGGTGGCTATAGTGAGGACCACGAGTACTTCGGCGAGTTGGCGAATATCTAAGTCATAAAACTTCACCAAGCGGTCGAAGGGGAACCGCCCCTCCTGGTGGAGTTTGATCAGTTTCGGAATGAACTTCTGGGGCACAGCGTCGCCTTGGATGACGCTGAGGACTTGGCGTTCTCCCGGCAGCTTGCCTGGTGCGCTCGCTCCGCTGAGCAGCGCCGCTTTCCCGCCTGGATTCAGCAATTCACCCGCGAGTTGCTCCATGTCGTGATTTGCTGTGCTCTCCACGACATAATCAACGCCGCTGCCCGTTATGGCCTTGATGCTCGCGGCGAGGTCATTTCGCCGGTTGTTGATGGCGTGAGTGGCGCCTAATTCGCGGGCGAGTTTCAGACGCCAATCGTTCATGTCCACCGCGATGATCGTTTTGCCTTTGAGGATGCGCGCCGCCATCACCGCCGCCAGACCGACCGAGCCGGCGCCAAAAACGGCGATGCTTGACTCGGCGCGAACCGCCAGCGAGTTCATGACCGTGCCGGCCCCCGTCTGCAGACGGCAACCCAGCGGCGCCAGCAATTCCAAAGGGAGCGACTTGGGCACTTTCACCAGATTGCGCGCGGTCGCCAGGGCGTGGGTGGCAAAGGAGGATTGGGAATGATGATCTGGTCTGGCTGTTTCGGATGTTTGCGCCGCTTCATTTGATTTAGGGTTGATATTGAAGCTGATTTTGCGCAATGGAAAGGGAATCAGATGAACCAGCGAAAACTTGGAACCCAAGGATTGACCGTTTCGGCCCTCGGACTCGGGTGCATGGGCATGTCGGAATTCTACGGCGCGCGCGAGGACCAGGAATCCATCGCCACGATCCACCGTGCGCTCGCTCTAGGGGTGACTTTGCTCGACACGGCGGACATGTACGGCTGCGGCGAAAACGAGCGGTTGGTCGGACGCGCCATCAAAGGCCGCCGCCGCGAGGTGGTCCTGGCCACCAAATTCGGAAACGTGCGCGACGAGCGCGGCAATTTCCTGGGTGTCAATGGCGCGCCCGAATACGTCCGCCAGTGTTGCGACGCCAGCCTGCGGCGGCTGGGCGTGGACGAAATTGATCTCTACTATCAGCACCGGGTGGACCCGCGGGTGCCAATCGAAGAGACCGTCGGAGCCATGAGTGAACTGGTTCGCGCCGGCAAGGTGCATTACCTCGGACTGTCCGAAGCGGCGCCCGCGACGATCCGCCGCGCCATGAAAGTGCATCCGATCAGCGCGTTACAGACGGAGTATTCCCTCTGGACGCGCGACGTGGAGCCGGAAATTCGGCCGGTCTGCCGGGAACTTGGGATCGGCTTTGTAGCCTACAGTCCGCTTAGCCGCGGTTTTCTCACGGCGAAATTCAAGAAGACCGACGACCTGCCGCCAGGCGATTGGCGCCGGAACTCGCCGCGGTTTCAAGCAGAGAACTTCGAGCGCAACTTGAAATTGGTTGAGCGGATCGAAGCGTTGGCCATTCGGAAGAAATGCACGTCCGCACAACTGGCTTTGGGCTGGTTGCTTGCCCAAGGCGAAGACATCGTCCCCATTCCTGGCACCAAGCGGCGGAAGTATTTGGAAGAAAACGTGGCGACGCTGACCGTTGAACTGACGCCGGCGGAACTGGCGGAGATTTCGGCCGTGGCGCCTCCCGGAGCCGCCGCCGGCACGCGTTACCCGGAAGCTGGCATGCAGAGCGTCAACCGCTGACCGCGGGATTCTCCGGAGTCGGGTCAAAACCAAGGAACGCGACGCCCCGCTCATTCAACGTTGTAATGTATTAAAGACGGTCCTGCTTGTTCATGCAACTTAAAACAAACCAGGGCGCGAGTAATTGAACTGGTAGCGTAGCAGTAGGCACAATTAAACAGGCACGAGTCATACATGCCGATATCTCTGCTTACCACGCAACTGCACGCCTTCCGTTGCGCCGGGTCTTTCTGGTGATTCACATGGATGACCTTCTGATCCGTAGTCATCCATTTGCCCTGATCGACATTTTTAGTACAAACCACGTTGCGTCTATCAAGCTTATCCCTATTTACCGCATTATGCCGGCCCGGTAGTTTTCATACGGTGCAGGACCGCCAAAGAAATCATGACTAGTAGCAAAAACGAGAATCTCAAACAAGTCAAACATAAATATGAAAACTGCGGACCAAATCGAAATCACTCCAAGTGCCGCCTCACGGCAATATCTCAACACACGGCCAGCGGTTGCATCGCCCGGCCCACAGCGCGGGCAAGCAACTGACAAATATGGGATTCGCCCGTTTCAAGTGCCAAGTGTTCCAGAAGAGGAACTCGTCGAATTGCGCAGGCGCATCAAAGCGACTAGATGGCCGGAACGGGAAACGGTAACGGATGCGACGCAGGGCGTGCAGCTCGCAACGGTTCAGGCACTCGCGCGGTATTGGGCGACTGATTACGACTGGCGCAAGATCGAGGCGAAACTAAATGCCCTGCCGCAGTTCATCACCGAGATTGATGGGCTGGACATTCACTTCATACACGTTCGTTCGAAGCATGAAAACGCGCTGCCGCTCATCGTCACGCACGGCTGGCCAGGCTCGATTATCGAGCAGATGAAGATTATTGATCCGCTGACCAATCCCACAGCACATGGCGCGAGCGCAGCGGATGCGTTCCATCTGGTGATTCCGTCGATGCCGGGTTACGGATATTCAGGCAAGCCGACGGGCACCGGCTGGGATCCAGACCGAATCGCGCGTGCCTGGGACGTGCTGATGAAACGCCTCGGTTACAATCGATACGTGGCGCAAGGTGGTGATTGGGGCGCGGTCGTAGTCGATCTGATGGGTGTGCAGGCGCCTTCGGGATTGCTCGGTATTCACACCAATATGCCCGGCGTCTTTCCGGCGGACATTGATGGGGCGGCCTTTTCTGGTAAGCCGGCGCCATCGGGTCTTTCTGCCGATGAGAAACTCGCTTACGACCGCCTGCAGTTCGTATATCAAAAGGGAATCGCCTACGGGTACCAGATGGGACTGCGACCGCAGACGTTGTACGGAATCGCGGATTCACCCATCGGCTTGGCGGCGTATTTCCTTGATCACGACGCGCGCAGCTACGCGCTCATTTCTCGTGTCTTTCAAGGACAAGCCGAGGGACTCACGCGCGACGACATCCTCGACAACATCACCATCACTTGGTTCACGAACACGGCCCTTTCCGGCGCCCGCCTCTACTGGGAATATTGGGGCAAAGGATATTTCAATGCCAAAGGTGTGTCCATCCCAGTTGCCGTGAGCGTCTTTCCTGACGAGCTCTATCCAGCTCCGCGGAGCTGGGCAGAACAGGCGTACCCCAAACTCCTTTATTACAAGAGGCACGGGAAGGGCGGGCACTTTGCGGCTTGGGAGCAGCCGCAACTTCTTTCAGAAGATGTCCGCGCGGGCTTCAGATCTCTACGTTAAGCTTCTTCACAAGAGAGGAGAAAATGCGCCATGACTAACCCATTGCAGTTCAGCATCGACCGCGCCTATCCGGGTCAGTGGACGATCACCTTCGGCAATCCGCCGATCAACGTGTTTGTGCCGGCAACGATCGACGAATTGGGAGCGCTAATGACCGACATCGAGGCGGACCCGTCCGTGAAGGTCGTCGTGTTTCAGTCGGCGAATCCCGATTTTTACATCGCCCATCTCGACGTAGCCAAGGCAGTTGAACAGCCAGAGGTGCTGGGCCTTTGGCGCGACTTTGTGCTACGCCTGTCGTCCACGCCAGTGGTGAGCATCGCCAAGATTCGCGGTCGCACGCGCGGCATCGGTAACGAGTTCGTGCTGGCCTGCGACATGCGCTTCGCCAGCCGGCAAAGCGCCCTATTCGGCAACCCCGAGGTCGGCGTCGGACTGGTCCCGGGCGGCGGAGCGCTGGAATGGCTCCCGCGCCTGGTCGGCCGCTCGCGCGCACTGGAGTTCCTCCTCAGCGGCGACGATTTCGATGCCGATATCGCCGAGCGCTATGGCTGGGTGAACCGCGCGCTGGACGATGACGACCTCGATTCCTTTGTGGAGGGGCTCGTCCGGCGTCTGGCCTCGTTCGACCGCGAAGCGCTAGGCGCGGTGAAGGCCCAGGTTAATCGGTTCGGGACACCGACATCGCCAGAGCTCAAGTCGAGTACCGATATATTCTTCTCTGCCCTAGCCTGGCCCGGCCAGCGGACGCGCCGTGCGAAGATGCGCAGTATTGGTGGTTACGGCGTTCGGAGCGACTTCGAATTGAACTTCGGCAGGTACCTGCCTGCGCTCGGACGGGCGGACGACGTGGTCACGGATACGCAGGCCTCGCATCGCTCTTTGGTAACGCCCCTCCCATCAACGCCGCGATGAAACGCGGCCTCCCGACGCGAGAAGCGGAAATGGCCCTGGCGTGAATGTTGGGTGACTTGGCGGTTACGTTTAACAACAACGCAGAACTTGAGTCAACCCATGAGGAAAGAGCATGACAAATCTAAAGTTCGACAAGGAGATCACTGCATTACTCGTCATTGATCCGTACAACGATTTCATTTCCGAGGGCGGCAAAATCTGGAACCGCTTGAAGGCGGTCGCCGAATCAAACGGATGTGTTCCGCACATGCTGCAAGTCCTGAACGCTGCGCGGCAGGCGGAGCTTCGCATTTGCTATGCACTGCATCATCGGTACCGCCAGGGCGACTACGAGACCTGGAAATACATTGCGCCCATCCAAAAAGCAGCTTGGTCGCACAAGACTTTCGAAAACGGCACCTGGGGCGGGGAGATTCGCGGCGAATTCACACCTCGGGCGGGCGAGATCGTCGCCCAGGAGCATTGGTGCTCCAGTGGTTTCGCCAACACGGATTTGGATTTGCAGCTCAAGAAGCACGGCATCCAAAAGCTCATCATCATCGGGCTCATAGCACACACCTGTGTGGAGGCAACTGTTCGTTATGCCGCTGAACTTGGCTACGCGGTCACGATGGTAAGAGACGCGACGGCGGATTACTCGAATGAAGAAATGCACGCTGCTCTCGACGTCAATATCCCCAACTACGCCAGCGCAGTTGTGACCGCGGCCGAGGGTGTCCACTCGCTCTCTTCTCTCTAAAATGTACCAGCCAATACAACGTCGGACAAGCCCGACTGCCGGCTCCAACCCAACTGCCTTCTCTCTAAAATGTACCAGCCAATACAACGTCGGACAAGCCCGACTGCCGGCTCCAACCCAACTGCCAAGCCCAAGCAATTCCGTCTTTTGGCCGATCAACGAGTCAGCCTTCAAACCGCCCCGTTTGGAATTGAGAAAATGACTCAACGAAGCTCCTTTTCGGCAGGACAATGCAGCGCCCTCCAGTTTCTTTGTTTTCAGACTCGTCCATCACAAGCGCTGGCGCATCAAATTGGTGATGGTGCGAAGGTCACAGCGATAATGGTCTGCGATTTCCCTCTTGGGTCGCCACGGACTTGTTGGCTCCGAAACCGTGATTTGAGATTGATGGGCATTCATGAATTATTGTTTGGTGGCGAATGGGCCGAACCCGGATTCACCCGGGACAGGCGCCAGGAAAGCCCCAAGCGACGCAACGGATTTGGCGCCGCCGTTTCACGCGCAGTGCCGGAGCGTTTGAATCAAGTGACCGTTCACGGGCGCGGGCCCGCCGCCGGTCGCGTTTGGTCGAACGAAAACAATTGGGGACCCCGAGGCAAACGGCAGGTCACCCCCCGAAACGACGGGAAACAGGGAGAAAAGTGTGACTACTCCTGTGACTACTCGATGGGCGAGCTTTCTTGACAGTGAACGTAAGTCGTTGATACTGTGGCGCACCCAGAAGGAGTTGAACCTTCAACCTTCTGATCCGTAGTCAGATGCTCTATCCAATTGAGCTATGGGTGCGACCAGGAATCTCTAATCTTCGCGTTTCGCAAGTCACGCCAAGAACCTTAAATGCGCCGGGCGCGGAAGTCAACGCTGCGCGAAATGCAAGACTGGGCGGCCCCGCGCAAGAGATGATTCACGACACGCCTGCATCACCAACTGAGTTTGCAACGCCATTCTGGGCCAAAGCGGGTCCAGCTTCCCGGTCTGGACCTGTTCGGCGAAGTGGCGGAAGAGCCGGCTCTCCTGGGCCGTTGGGTCGCTGTGGCTGCGCTCTTTGACCTCCCAGCGGCGGGTGTGCGGCTGCATTTCAAAATCGCAACCTTGAACCTTTAATACCGGGCTCCCGGTTTCGAAAGCGAGTTGGTTTCCGGCAAACGGCTGGACAAAATCCGGCACCCGGAGGTGGCCCCGTTCCCCGCTGACAATCGCCCATTGCTCGGTTGCCGAAAGGAATGAACAGTAGAAGCTGCTGCTCACCCCGCCCTCAAAAAAGAGTTCGCCCGAAAACTCCGTCGGCACAGGCAGGCCGCTGCCCGGGTGCTTGAACTCGCGGAGAGCCTGGCCGGTGACTCTTTCCGGCGCCTTCCAGTTCATCACCCAGAGGGCAAAGCGGATGCAGTACCAGCCCAGATCCCCCAGGCATCCGTGAGGTTCCAACTCGCTCCGAGCGCGGATGTTGGAGTCGAAGAATGCTTCCGAGGCACGGAAGGTGAAGACGGAGGTAATCCGCCGGATGCGGCCAACGGATCGGTCGTTGTCAAGCATCTCACGGATGCGCTCCAGGCGCCGGCTGTGCATGAACATGACCCCGTCCATGAACTGGACGCGGTGGCGCCGGCACGTTTCGAGCATTTCCGTCAATTCAGCCAGACTGGTGGCGCAGGGCTTTTCGCACACTACGTGTTTCCCGGCCTCGGCGGCTCGCTTGACCCATGCCGCGCGAATCCCAGTGGGCAAGGGAACATACACGGCATCGACCTCCTTGAAAGCCAGCAACTCCTCGTAACTGCCCAGCGCGCGCGGGGCGGGGTTGAAGGCCGCCTGGGCCTGGCATTCATCGATGAAACGCTGGCTGCGCCGCGCATCGCGGCTGGCAACGGCGGTGACCACACCGTTCTTGGAGTTCCAGATGGCTTTCCAGTTCTTGCGGGCAATATTGGCGGCGCCCAAAATGCCCCAGCGCAGCAAAGGTGTCTTCATAGCTTCGGCAGCCGATAGCTCATTACTCGGAATACTCCTCCGTCATCTGCTCTCCCCGGTGGGCGGGATTGGGCGCCAGGTTTTGGCCGCGCGAGTCCACCACCAAATCAAGCATCTCCAGAGGCACTTGCCCGAGAAGATTGGGCACCTCCTCCGGCGCTTCAACCACATCAAAGTTCTCGTGCCGCCCCATCACTTCAAGCCGCACCGGTTCGTATTTGTTGCGGATGACCTCGCCGTTAGTCGTTCGTGAGCGCACGGCATCGGTTCGTTCCAAGCCCAGCTTCTTGATGACTGTGGGCTTGAGATAGAGGCGGGTCGCGCCAGTGTCCACCAGCGCCTCGACTTCAACTTCGCGGGGTTCGGCCTTGCGGGCGCCAGCCGCTTTGAGGAAGGTGTCCTTCAGATTCGTGAGCTTGATCTTGACGATGACTTTGCTCATGTCCCAAGCCTCCCGGATCTTTGGCGAAAGGTCAATGCGTTTATCGGGCCACGGCCCCAAATTACCAATAACTGCAGCCTCTCCATATAACCTGTTATCAACGTGAGCAAACTGAGTTACGAATTGTTTTGCGGCAAGGCGACGGACGGCTCAATCGCGCCGCAGGTCGTGCATTCAAGGCACCGAATGCAGCCGGAGACATTTACTTTTTGGTCCACTTTCACCCCCATCGAACAGCGGCTGCGGCACAGGTTGCATTCCACGCATTCCTGAGGATTGAACCGGAGATGAAACAGGCTGAACCGGTTGAACAGCGCCAGCAAACCCCCAAGCGGGCAGAAAATCCGGCACCACGGACGGTGAATGAAAACCGCCACCACAAGGAACGATAGCAGGATGCCGGTCTTTACCCAGCTCATCAGCCACCCGCCGCCGGCAATCACGCTTTGAATGGAGTACGGCACGCCCGCTTCCAACGCCCCCGCGGGGCAAAGCCGGCAGATGGAAACAACCTGTTTCTCAAACGGAATGCCTTTGAATCCGAGAATCATCGGCAGCACAATCACCAAGCCCGCCAGCACCACGTAACGAAAATAACCAACCCAGGACGGCGGGGAGATTTTTCGGCTGGTGATTTTGTCAAGCAAATCCTGCAGGAACCCGAACGGACACGCCCATCCGCAGACGAGCGAACCGCCCAACGCGCCAACCAGCAGCAGCACGCCGATCAGCAGATACGGCACTTCCCAAACCACCGGCAGCAGCGCCGCGTAATTTGCCATTACGCCCACCGGGCAGGCAAACGACGACAGAGGACACGAGTAACAATGAAAGACGCAACCGGGAATGCCATGCAGCCACTGGCCCAATGGTGCAAGCCACACGCCAAGAAAACCAGTCTGCACCCAGGGTCGAAGACGCGCCAGTTTTCGACCGAGCGCCGCCGGTTGCCCTTGCGGGCAATTTGGAACAGGACTTTCCATGCGGTACAGAATGGCCACGCCACGTGGCCGAAATTCATTTTATTCACGTCGGGCAGGGCGTTTTGGCCCCGGCATTCACGCGGATTTTCCACGCCGGCGGCTGGGCGGCGGCCTGCTGTCTGGCCCAGCGGTCCAGCGCCTCGGCGGGATTGGCCGCGGCCTTGAAATCCGGCGGTGGCGGTGGCGGCATTTGGTCGGCAAATTGCAGACCGCCACAGGATAGGGCCTTGATCAGTTGCGCCTCCGACGCGGTGCCGCCATCGACGCTATCGACATTCGTCAGATGCCACGCGCCGCAAAAAGCGACAACCAACCCGCCCAATGCCATGACGAAGCCGGGCCAGAAATCGTGGCGTTCCAGCGCCCGCAAGCTGGGATTCACCGGCGGCTGTGGCACTGGTTTAAACATGGCATCTTAGTACTGATTTATGCTCGTCAGTGCTTGCGCGCCGGCGCGCGGGATTGGAAAATTGGCGGAGGTGGATGGGAATCGAACCCACCTGGGACTTGTTTGAGCCCCACGCTGGTTTTGAAGACCAGGAGCGCCACCAGGTCGCCCCACACCTCCATGCCGCCGCTCTCCACTCATTGCGGAGCGCAGGCGTGTTTCATCTCCGGCCGGCTGCATTGCAAAGACACTCTGACAGATTCGAGAGGAAAATCAAGGCGTCGATCCCGGATTACGAAAGAAGAATCCCCGTCACTTCCTATCCCGCAAAATGCGGTCGGGGTTGCGCGCGCGGCTGACGGCCGTGTCGTACGAAATCAGGCACTTGCAGTAAAGGTCGTAGAGGCAGTTGTCCATCAGCACCATGCCCTCCTTGCGCCCGGTTTGGATCATGTTCTCCAATTGATGGAATTGGTTCTCGCGAATCATGTTCCGCACCGCGCCGTTGCTGATCAGCAATTCGTAGGCCAGCACGCGCCGGCTGCGGTCGGTCGCCGGCAACAGGTCCTGCGCAATGATGCCTTGCAAGGAATTGGCCAGTTGCAGGATGATCTGCCGCTGCACGTTGCCTTCAAAAACACCGATGATCCGCTCCAGCGCGTGCGTCACGTTGGGCGAATGCATCGTCGCCAGCACCAAATGGCCCGTCTCCGCCGCCGTCAACGCCGTCGAGATCGCCTCGTGGTCCCGCATCTCGCCCACCACGATGACGTCCGGGTCCTGTCGCAAGACATGGATCAACGCGCGGTCGAACGAGCGCACGTCGGTCAGCACCTCCTGCTGCACGACGATGGCCCGCCGGTTTTCATGCACGAATTCAATCGGGTCCTCGATGGTGACAATTTTGCACCGCCGCTCGTTGTTGATCAGATCCACCAGGTAATTGAGCGTCGTGGTTTTGCCCGCGCCCGTCGGGCCGGTGACCAGCACCAGGCCGTTGGGTTTGCGCGCCAAATCATCGACCTTCTCCGGCAGGCCCAATTCCTCGCGGGTGGGGATGAAATGGCCGCAAAAGCGCAGGCTCATTTCCGGTGAGCCGTTGCGCAGGTAAAACGTCACGCGCACCCGCCCCGCCACCTTGTGGTGCATCGAAATGCACAACTCCCATTCCGTCTCCAGTTTCTTTCGCTGATGGTCGTTGAGCAGCCCGATGGCCATTTCTTGGATTTCCGCCTGTTTCAGCGCATCCTCGTTGGCCAGGATGATCTCGCCGTTGACGCGAAAAGCCGGCGGCACACCCGCCACCAGGTGAAGGTCCGAGGCTTCGCACTCGTGCGCCGCCGACAACAGCCGCCCGATGCTTGCATCGTTGATGTCCGGAACGCTCATTTGACAAGGCGCCGCCACAAACCGCGCACCCGTCCGCCAAGGCCCCGCGACGCCAGCCCATTCAGGGCTTCCTGCGCGCCTTCGCAATTGCCATTGAGATCGAGGGCCTGGGTGTAGGAAATTTGGGCGGCATCCACAAACCCCAACGCTTCCTGGCAGCGCCCCAGGTCCAGCCAGAGCAGAAAGTGGCCGGTGTTCCATTGCACCGCCTCTTGCAGGATCTTGAGCGCCACGGCGAACTGCTCATAATGAAAACGGATGCGCGCCGCCAGCCAGGCGATGAAGCTGTTGCGGGGCGCCAGCATCAGCGCCTTCTCCAAACAATAATCCGCCCTCGCCTCGCGGCAGGCCAGCAGGACGTCTCCCCGCGCCAGCCAGACATAGGGGGTTTGGGCGCCGCGTTCCTCGATCGACGCGTCGGAAAAGGCCAGCGCGCTTTGGCACTCTCCGCTCCGGCCCAGGGCGACGGCTTTGACGGCGAGCAACTCCGCCTCATTGGGAAAGCGTTCCAGGGCCTTGTCGGCCCAGAGTTTGGCTTCCCGGTACTCGCCCAACTCGATGAGCAGGCGCGCCTGTGCCGTCCAGGCGCTGGCGTTCTGCGGATTGTATTCCAGGACTTTGGCGTAAAGGCGCAGGGCCTTCTCGAATTCGGCGTTCTCAAACGCGGCCTGCCCCTCGCGCAAATAGTATGGCTCGTCCCGGACCAGCCCCTTTTCTGAGGACTGCTCCTCCGATTCCCCGCCCAGTTCAAGATTGACGAATCTGCTCATCAGAAGGTTTGACGCCGCCAGAACCAGCGCTTAAAGGGCTTGCCGACGAATTGCGTCTCATCGACAATCGCCACGCTCATGATCCATTCTGAGACGTTCACGTTGCCATGCTGTATTATGAACAATTCCGGCCAAAGAAACCAGCGTTTTTCCGGCACTGTCAATTCCCCGCCCTGGGGCATGTTCGCCAGCGCCGGATGCGGAGTGCCGTTGACGAAGAATGTGCCGCGCGAGAATTCGATATGATCACCTGGCAGACCCACCACGGGGCTGAGATTAAGGCCCTCCCGAAGGTACCGGTGATCTCTCTGCACCGAATCATTGCGGAAGGCGACCCACTCCCCGCGCCGGAGGCCGGAGGCCGAAGATGTGCGCCGGATGACGACGACCTTGTTCCGATAACTTAACGGCATCAGCCAATGGTTCTCGATGAAGTCGCGCATCGGGGCATAGACCAACGCCAGGGTCATGCAACATAAGCCCAAGGCTGTCACCAGACGGAACGGCCACCGCGCCCCAGCCAGGGCGGGTTGGAAATAAGACACCAAGCCAACGCAGTGAATCGACAACAACACGCCCAATGCGGCATTGGCCTGCGGATACCCTATCAGTGCAAGAAACACGGCCAGCAGCACGGCGCACAGCCCCATCGCGGCCCATCCCAGCCGCCGCCGCCCCGTGAGGTAATACGCCAGGCCCGGCACGAAGACTCCGGCTGCGAACCCCAGAAGCGTGACGTTCTCGGCCAGTTCGAAGCGCGTCACGCGGAATAGCCGACGCCAGCCCTCCTTCGCGCGGCTCAGCGCGTTGGCGCGGGGCGGGTAATACGAGCTGTCCGTTGTGGTCATGGGCCGCGGCGCTGATCCAGTCGGTGATGCACCTGCTCATCAGGCTCGTAAAACTCGCTCGTATGCTGTTGCGATTGCATCTCGCCGACGATTTGCTCGAACAGTTTGGCCGCCTCCAGACAGGCCCGGCCTTTGTAACCTTTGACGTACAGTTCAATGCTGCCGCTTTTGGTGATCGTGATGTCAAATTCGCGTTGTGGCATATTTCAACCCTCCCAGTGTCGCACTTTCAGGCGGATGGACCGGTCTTCGCTGACTTCGTCTTCCACCACGATGAATCCCCGCGAGCGCATTTCGTCCATCAACTTTCGATACACGTATTGTTGCACGACCGATTGGCTCAATTCCTCCCCCAAAGCCTTCAATTCCTCCTTCGTATGGCCGTCGCCGCTCACGCACAACGATGCCTTGCCGCGGTTATCGCGCGAGAAAGTCACCCTCACCCCGTTTCGCTCCACGCTGATCCGCTGGTCGCGCCCCAGTTGGCTCGTGACGATCTCGCTCCGGGGAATATCGAGTTGGACGGCGGTGGACTTGGCTTGCGCCTTTTCGACCCCTGCGCCTTCCAGGCCGGCCAGCACTTGATAACCTAGGGAACTGGCCGCCGCCGTCACCGCCGCCCCAAACGCCGGCCAGGCGACGATGACCAACGGGGTCAATATACAAACACAACTCATAGGTGGCTCCTGTTTTAATCTCTCCTTGCTTTGACCCCGCCAGGAGCAATTCCTCACGCGGCAATCGCGCGCGTTTCGGTCACAATTCCATGCGGCGGCTTAAGGCGGCCTTCTGCGCGTCCCGCCCCACGCTGGCGTTGCGCGCCCGGCCCTCGGCCCAACTGCGCAGCCGGTTGATTTGCTCGTCCATCGTTTTGGCCAGCGGCACCGTTTGGGTGACCGAATGGAGGATGTGGGCGGTGGTCAATTGCTGGCTGGCGTAGAATGCGTCGTAAAGGGCGTTGTTGATCGCCTCCTCGATCTCCGCGCCGCTAAAGTCCGGGCTGGCCTCCGCGCAGGCCGTGGTGTCGAACGCCGCGGCGTCCCGCCCCCGTTTGACCAGATGAATGGCAAAAATCTGCGCCCGCTCCTCACGGCTGGGCAAATCGACAAAGAAAATCTCGTCCAGCCTCCCTTTGCGCAGCAATTCCGGGGGCAATTGCGAAATGTCGTTGGCCGTGGCGACGACGAACACCGGCGCCGTCTTCTCCGAAAGCCACGTCAGAAACGTCCCAAAGACCCGCGCCGTCGTCCCCCCGTCCGCCGAGCCGGACCCTTGCGATCCCGCAAAGGCCTTGTCAATCTCGTCCACCCACAATATCGTCGGCGCCACCGATTCCGCCACCGCGATGGCGCGGCGCACATTTTCTTCCGATGACCCGACCAGGCTCCCGAACATCCGGCCCATGTCGAACCGCAGCAGCGGCAGTTGCCATTGGCTGGAGACGGCCTTGGCGCACAGGCTCTTGCCGCAACCTTGCACCCCGAGCATGAGGATCCCTTTGGGCGCGGGCAGGCCAAACGCGCGCGCCTCGTCGGTGAAGGCCGAAACGCGTTTGTTCAGCCAGTCCTTGAGCATGGCAAGGCCGCCGATATTGGAGAAGGTTTCCGTCGTCGTGCAGTACTCCAGCAACCCGCTCTTGCGGATGATCTGTTGCTTCTCGGCAAACACCTCGTTCACATCGTCCCCGCTCAACCGTTCGTCCTTGACGATGATTTTGGCGAACACGTTTTCCGCCTCGCCCAGCGTCAGCCCCAACGCCGCCTGCAACAGACGCGTCCTCCCGGCTTCGTCCAATTCCACCCGCACCTGCTTGAACTCCTTGACGTCGGTGATGATCCGGTCCAGCAGCGCGCTCAGGTCCTCGCGCGAGGGCAGCGGGAAATTCAGGACGGTGATCTCCTTGTCCAGTTCCGTCGGTATTTCCAACATCGGCGAGATCAACACGATCGTCTTGAGGCTGTCCTTCAGGTGCAGCGCGATGTCCTTGAGCTTGCGCACGATGGCAAAATTGTTGCGCGTCAAAAACGGATGGAAATCCTTGAATATGAATATCGCGGGCTCCACTTGCTCGATCACCTGGTCCAGCGCCGTCAAGGGGTCCTTGGTGGCCGCGTTGCGGTGTTTTTGCGATTGGATGGACGTGCCGGCCGGGACAATCCCGCTGCTGTAAGTCCATTCAAAGACTTTCTTGTGGCGCTTTTCACCCACGGCCAGCACGGCGGCTTGCGCGCGCGCCTCTTCGCTCGAAATGATGTAAAGAATCGGGTAGCGCGCCCGGATCAGCAGTTCCAGTTCAGTTTGAAAGTTCATCCTCTGTAGCTGCCGGCGCTTCCGCGCCGGGGACGCGGCGACGAATGGCTTCATCGTCCGGGTTGAGTTCGAGCAATATCGCGGCCATGACTGGGGTCAGATTCTGCACCAAAACCTGCCCGTTGGGAAGCAGGAGAAATTCGCTCACCAGCGCCGCCTCGCATCTTGACACTGCCTCTCCATCATTTTGGCGGTTCTGCCGTTTGGGTGGCGCGATCGTCCCGATCGCCGTGGCGGGCGTCTCGCCCGCCGCATTCCCGGCCCCATGTATTCGCATTCCCATGGCGGTCTTATCGAGATGCGTCCCCTGCGGCGGCTCGGCGGCGTTCATGGTATCAGGTTCAGCCCCAGTTCTCGCGCCCAGCCCAGCGCCGCGTCGGCTTCGGCCTCTGAAACCGGTCGCCGCAATTCCGCGTGCCGCCGCGATTGCCAGGCCGGCCAGAACCCGTGCCGAAGATTCGTCTTGACTCCCGGCAGTTCCGCCGCCAGCCACGCCGCCACAGGCTTCCAGCAGCAGTCCAGGTGCCCGGGCATCAGCAGATGCCGAACGATCAATTCGCTGTGCTCCGCGGCCCAGCGCAAGTTCTCCCGCACCACCGCCACGTAGTTGGAGATTCGCGCCAGCCTTTGCGCGCAGGCCTCCGAGCCGAATTTGAAATCCGCCAGCCACACGTCAAACATGCCCTCCAGTAGCGCCCGGGCCTGCGGGCCGCCGTGGGCGTTGGTTTTCCACACCAGACGCGCCTCGCTCGGCAGATGGGAGACCAATTCCAGCGCCGCGTGCATATTGACCGACGGCTCGCCGCCCAGCACCATCACCGTGCGCGCGCCCCGATCCAGCGCCGCGACGGCTCGGTCGGCAATGGCCCCCGCGTCAAACCATTCCCCCGCCCGACTGTTCCAACTCTCCGCCCCGGTGATGCAAAATGCGCACCGCAAATCGCACCCGCTCAACGCTACGGCGTAAGTGGGAATCAATTCCAATTCGTCCGTCACTTCAATTTGCGCCCCAAAAAAACGCGTCTCGGCCCCCGCGTGGCACAAACCGGCCGGGCCGGCCAGCCGATTTGCGCCGCAGTCATGCGCGCAAAACCGGCATTCGCCCAGCATCTCCCGCGCCTGCGCCGCGTTCTCTCTCGCCCGCTCCGCGCGGTTCCGGGTCGCGACGGTCATAATTCCAGCCGGCTGATGCGTTGCGAAACCGCGTTTTGCCCCGCGCGCGGACGCCTCCATTCGCTGCGCAACCACATATAACCCAGCCCGCACGCGCCTCCTGAAAGCGCGATGACCGCGCTGATCACGCCGGCCACCGAGCCGATCAGCAGAACGCTAACCACCGCGAACAGGATGACGGTTTGGCGCATCACCGCGTCCCGGGCGCACACGCGCGCGTAGGCCGCCAGCAGCGCGAAACATACCGGGCCGGGCCCCAGGAGCGCTCCGGGGCTGAAATACTGGAGCGCCACTTTCACCAGCCCCGCCCCGGCGGCCGCGACCAAACAGTAAAGAAGAAATTCTCCCGCCCGCCAGAATCGTTCCACCGTGCCGCCAAACCACACCAGCGCGATGCCGCTCATCAATAAATCCGGCCACGAGGCCGGCAGCGCCGCGTAACTGGCCAGCCGCCACACTTGTCCGTGCCAGACCACCGGACCGGTCAGCGCCAGCCAGTCGCGCAAAGGGTAAAACCGGCTGGTGAGGAACAATCCGATCCAAAGCGCCAGCAGAAAACTGACTCCCGGCGTCAGCATCGCCGCCACTCGTTGATAGAATGCCCGCATGGGAATCAGGAGAAAAGCTTGCGCCACCACGAGCGCCGCGGCGGCGGCGATTCCTCCAGCGACTGGCGCAACCGCTGGGCGATCTCCGGCGGCACCGCCGTCTGCGCCGCGTCGTGCCGCAGCAGTTCCTCCACGCTGGCGAATTCCTTGGCCGTCGTTTTCTCGCTCCGCGTTTCGGCGCTCTGCTCCTGTTGCTGGCCGGTGGTAAGTTTCTGTTTCATCGTTTACTCCGTTTTGGCGAATAGCGCGGCAAAGGCCTTGCGGCCGCGGTGCAATTTCCCGCGCACCGCCTCCGCTGACTGCCCCGTCAGCGCGCCGACCTCTTCGTAGCTCAATTCCTCGTCGCTGACCAGCAGCAGCAACAGCCGGTACTCCTCCGGCAGCCCGTCCAGCGCCTTTTGAATCCGGTCCCCCAGTTCCTTGGTCTCCAGGATGCGCAACGGCGATTCGCCCCCGGCCGTCTGTTCCCACACTTCACTGTCGCTGGCCGCAAAAACGTGCCGGTCATGCCACACCCGCTGGAGATTGCGGCAATGATTGATGGCGATGCGATAAAGCCAGGTCCGCGCCGAGGCCTCGCCCCGAAACTGCTCCGCCTTCCGGATTGCTTTCAGAAAGACATCATGCGTCGCGTCCTCCGCCTTTTGCGGGTCGCCCAAAAAGCGCAGTGCCAGGTAATAAATGGCGCGGCTGTGGCTGGTGTAAAGACCGCTGAATTCCGCCGGCAACAGCCGGTCTTCCGCACCCGCCGCCTTTTCGGCCGTTGCGCAAGCCTCTTTCATGACAGTTTCCACTCCCCATTAGACAGCCCCGCCCCCCCAATGTCACGCCCCTTTGAAAACAGTTCTCGACAAGGCTCCCGTATATGCTAATTTACTTGTCAGTGTTTTCCCGGAAAAAATGCAGTCAAAACCGATTATTCTTATTATGAAGACCAAGACCCCATTCGTGTTTTGGATAGCTGTGGCCGCGACCCTCTGCGCCGCCTCAAACATCGCCCACGCCGCCCCTGCCGCCACCTTTACCGATTCTTGGAAGGATACGGCTGTCCCGGATTCAACGGTTACCGCCAGCACCGCGGGCACGTTCACCTTCACGGCTTCCCTGCCTGTGGATTCGGAGCTGACGTCAAGCGAGATTAGCACCGACTCGCAGTTTTCAATCAGTATCGGCCCGGTTGGCAACACGATGCCTATTGTCTCGGGCACGCTGGCCGATGCCGAGAAATTCACCCTCGGCAAAAACGGCAGCGCCACTTTCCCCTTCACCCTGATGAATCCCATCTCTGGCCTTCTGACGACCAACGGCACTTTCAAAGTCAGTTGGACACCCACCACCCTCACGATCAGCGGCACGGCCACGGTGGACATTTTGGGTGAGGAAACCAACTTCCTCATGGCTTCCGATGGCATCGCCGCCAACAACACTGTTGACATGCACGCCACCAATGAAGTCGATGTATCGCTTTCCGACACCAACGGCGGGATGTTCAACTTCGATACCAATGTGACGGGGACCTTGAAAAACACCGAGACGGAGTACGCCACCAATTCCAGTGGTGGCACGATTCCTTTGGAAGCCGGCTCCCTGACCGGTTCCGGCCATGGCATCAGCTTCAGCGATACGTGGAAAGATACCGCCGTCGCGGAGATACAGGACGCCGCCAGCACTGCGGGCACGTTCAGCTTTACTGCTTCCCTGCCCGTGGACTCGGAGCTGACGTCAAGCGAAATTAGCACCGACTCGCAGTTTTCAATCAGTATCGGCCCGGTTGGCAACACGATGCCCATTATTTCCGGCACGCTCGCCGACGCCGAGAAATTCACCCTCGGCAAAAACGGCAGCGCCACTTTCCCCTTCACCCTGATGAATCCCATCTCTGGCCTTCTGACGACCAACGGCACTTTCAAAGTCAGTTGGACACCCACCACCCTCACGATCACCGCCTCGGCTACTGTGGACATTTTCGGTGAGGAAACCAACTTCGTCATGAGCTCCGATGGCATACCCGCCGGCAACACGGTTGACATAGCCGCGACCAATGAAGTCGATGTGTCTCTCTCCGACACCAACGGCGGGATGTTCAACTACGATACCAACGTGACAGGGACCTTGAAAAACACCGAGACCGAGCACACCAATCCAAATGGCGCCGCTTTTCCGTTGGAAACCGGCTCCCTGACCGGCTCCGGTCATGGCATCAGCTTCAGCGACACGTGGAAAGATACCGCCGCCCCCGCCGCCTATTACGCCAGCACGTCCGGTTCCGCCAGCCTCAACATTTCCCTCCCGTTGGAAGGGCTTCTGGATATAACCAACTCCAGCTTGGATATAAGCGAGATGGGCACCAACTCGCAGCTTTTGATCACTATCGGCCCCGCGACAAACCCTGTGACCGTCTTTCAGGGCTCGTTGGGGGATGCTAAAAAATTCACCGCTAATAAAAATGGCGGCAGCGCCACATTCAGCAGCCCGACAAAAGGGACTTTGACGCTCAGTTGGACCACCACCTCCATCACTGTCACCGCCTCGACCATTTTTGACCTTTTGCATGAGGAGCAAACGTTCGCCACCAACTCCGATACCATGCCGGGTACCGAACCGATCAGCGGGTACTACGAACTGGGCCTGACACTTAACGACACCAATGGCGGAACCTACAGCTACTATAACCCCTTTGTGCCGGTGACCGGGAAAAACACGCAGACGGAGCAGAACAATGCGGATGGCACCACCATTCCGCTGGAAACCGGGACCGTCACGGGCACGGCTGATTTCACTCCTCCCACCGTCACCATCACCTCCCCTGCGGCCGGTTCCAAGGTTTACAATCAGAATTCGGTCATTGAACTCAAAGGCACGGCCAGCGATAAAGTCGGCGTCGCCAGCATCCTGTTTTATGTCAACGACCAAACCACTAATGCGATGGAGATTGACCAGGAGGGCTTGCCGGCCAAGTCAATTACCTGGTCGAATTCTGTCGATTTTAGCCAATTTGGCACGCCCGGCACCTTTGTCGTCTCGGTCTATGCCATTGACAACGTCGGCAACCAGTCCACTCCCGTCTCGCGCACCTTCCAATGGGTCCAAACCAATTCCGCCGTCGTCACCGTCAGCCCAACCGGTGCGGGCACGGTCGCCGGCCTCCAGACAGGCAAACAGTTGCAACTCGGCAACTCCTATCCCGTGACCGCCAAACCCAAGAACACGAACTGGATTTTCTCTCAATGGACCGATGGGGCCGGAGATGTCCTTTCCTCCAGCGCAACCTACGATTATATTGACACCGATGGCACCTTGACCGCCAATTTCGTGCCCAACCCTTTCACCAACGCCACTCTGGCGGGCACTTATACCGGCTTGTATTTCGACACCAATAACGGACCGCAAGTCCGTAACGCCGGCTACATCACCATCACGGTCACCAAGGGTGGCGCCTTTTCCGGCACCCTTTACAACGCCGACTACGGCAAATCCAGGCCCGCCCTCACCGGCCAACTGTCGGTGGCGCCGGACGGGTCGTCTGCGACCGCGACCTTGCCCTTGATTCAACTCGGCAATCACGCTTATCGGCAGGTCATCCTGCAAGTCGCCACCGATCCCGTTCTCACAGACCCTGGCGCCGGACTGCTGACCGGCTTTGTGAACGCTTTCAGCACCACGACGGAGACCAATCCTTACACGGCCGAAATCCAGGGGGAACTCTCTCTCTATAACACCAACACTCTCGCTGGACTTTACAATGTCGTCATTAGCCCTGAAACCAACGATCCATCCCAAGGCCCCGCCGGTTACAGCTACGGAAGCGCCACGGTCAGCAACAAGAAAGGTTCCGCCGGAGCCGTCGCCCTGGTTCTCAACCTGGCCGACGGCACTTCCCCAACAATTTCCTTCCCGACTGCCCTGGCGCAAGACGGCACCTGCCCGGTTTACGCCTCCCTCTACGGAGGCAACGGCGTCATCCTCGGCTGGATGCAGTTCGCCATGGATGGCTCCGGCAGCATGTCTTCGGCAAGCATCTATTGGTTGACCGCCTACGATTACACCAGCTCCACGTGGCCCAATGGTTTCAGCGGACAGCCGGCCATTTCCGGCGCTCTCTACACACCGCCCAAGGCTGGCACCAATCTCTTTGGCGCGACCGATCTGATTCTGGCGATTGACCCGGGTTTTAGCGGCTTGAGCCTGCAAGATGAAACTGACGTTTCTGTGACATATAATCCTGCCAAAAACACCTTCACCGATACGAACAAGGTGAGCATCACCTTGACTGCGTCCACCGGCGCGCTGACCGGCACGTTCTATCCGCCGGGCAGCCGCAGCGCGCTTACATTCCATGGCGTGGAGGAAGGTGGCGCCGGCTATGGGTTCTATACGGGCGCCAACAAGCAAACCGGGCCGATTTCGCTCAATGCCGTTCAGGTCAATCCTGTCGGGGGTGGCGTTGTAACGACGTTCACTTTGATGACAAACGGTCCTGAGATTGCGCCGGATGCCGCGACCGCGGTAAGGCGCTGAGGCGCAACAATTAAGAATCAGTAATCATCAGGATTGCTCTCCTGCAACAAGAATTAGGGCATACAGGGCGGGGGGCGATCCCTGTCAAGTGACCGGCGTTAATCTGCGTCAATCTGGCTTAAAAACGAGAACCAACAAGTTTCTATTTCCGCAGCGTTGCCAACGCCTCCGAAACCTCTCTCCCTTTGGCTTCGATGAAGGCAAGCAATTCCTCCGGCGTGCGCGTGTCCTCGGTGCTTTTGCGGTTTGGATTGACAGCTTTAAGGTCGTAGTTCTTCGCTTCGATTTGCTGGCGTGTGACCGTCCAACTGCGCTCGCTGTCTCCCCGCGTTGGCAACAACCGGAAAAACTCGTCAAACTTCTCCACCAAGAACGGCGTCCGCTTGCCGACTTTGATGTCCGACAAGTCATAATACCACGTTTTCTCGGTCGGCTTGCCTTTGTTGAAAAACAGCAGATTGGTTTTCACGCCCGCGCCCGCCGCCGTGAACACGCCGCCGGGCAGACTCACAATGCACCAAAGCTCGCAATCATCCAGCAGCTTGCGCTTGGTCTGCACGAACGCCGTTTCATTGGTGCGGAACAATACCCCCTCATCCAGCACGATCCCGCAGCGTCCGGTTGGCTTGAGGCTGTCAATGACGTGTTGCAGAAAAAGCACCTGGGTTGCGCCCGTCTTGTAAGGGAATCGCGTCTGGGCGTCTTTGCCCTCCTTGCCGCCGAATGGCGGATTCATCAAAACCACGTCATGCAGTTGCGGCGCATCCTGAAACAATCCGCCGTAAGTCTCCGCGCCGGTCAGCGTGTTGCCGTGCCACAAATGCGGCTCGTCAATGTTGTGCAATACAAGGTTGGCTAGCGCGATGGGGTATATCGCATTGTCCTTCTCGCGCCCGTAAAACGTCTGGCGCTTCAACGTCTCCAACTGGTCGGGCGATTTGATCTTGGAGTTGTTTGGCCCGGCCGTATGCTCGAATGCCTGCGCTAGAAATCCACCCGTGCCGCAGCCGGGGTCATACACCGTCTCGCCAATTTGTGGGTCAACCACCCGCACCATCGCGCGGATGATCTCGCGCGGGGTGAAAAACTGCCCGCCGTCGTTGCCCTTCTCGCCCATTTTAAGCAGCAGTCCCTCGTACACCTGTGAGATCGTGAACACGTGCGTCGGGTCAACCGTCTCCGCGCTGATTTCATGTACCTTGTCCAGCACGTCCAGAAAATTGCGTTCCGTGTCGATGCGCGTCCGTTCCACGCCGGAAAATATCTCGCTGATGACTTTCTGTCGCGGCGCCGCGTTGGGCTGCTCCCGCAACTTTTTCAACCGCGGAATCAAGTCACCATTCACGAATCCAAAGAACGCGCCGAGCGCGCCGTTCTGCAATTCCTTCCGCTTCGCGCCACCGGGCGCGGCCCAATCCTGCCAGCGGTACGGCGCGGCCAGCGACGGGGTGAAATCCGCGTTCACCGCATCGGATTCCTCCGCTTCGCGCGTCTCGCGCTCATCGAGGATTCGCAGAAACAAAATCCACGTCAGTTCCGGCACGTATTGCAGCGCGCCCGCGCAATTCGACCGCCGCATGATGTCGCAGATGGCCTTGACCGCGCTGTTGACCGATTGCTGCGTGGCGTGCCGTTTGTTGTTGGAATTGCTGGAATGCGGCATTAGGTTGAGTTCCGCAGCAAGGCTTTGAAGCCTGCCTGCTCGAAATGGTGGTCATGGGTCAGCGCTTCGGTGATGCCTTCCGACTGCATGATCAGGATGGAAGCGCAATCGACTAGACTCCATTCCTTGTCTTGTCGTGCTCGATAATAACCAAGCGATTCTTGGAACTGGAGGCTGGTCTGTGGCACGACGGTGGCGTTTGGATCGTTACAGAGCCGAGAAGCTGATTTCGCCGCCGCCTCCCTCAACAGTGCTCCTTTGTCGGCATAAAAGGCCAGCACTTCAGCCAATATCATTTCACTTGTCACCAGCCGAAACTGTCCCAGCCCAGCCGAGACAGACTTCGCTTTTGCATGCAACTCATCTCTCGGATTGAGCATCGCAATCAGATAGTTGGCGTCTGCGAAGAGCTTTTTCATCAGGTTTTCTTCGCATGGCCATAAAGATAGTGGTCAAGATTGACAGCGCCATCCGTTGGCACTTTATCCCACTCTTCCGCCGGCACAGATGCTCCGATCTCCTCAATGACCTCCCAAATCGGACGGACACTCGGGTCAAATGGTTTGTCGCCTGCAATCTGCACCTTCAAGTCTTCTACGCTCACGATGCGTTTCAACACGCCGCTGGCCAGAAATTCCGCGTGTCCCCTCACGTGCAACCAACGGCTCGCATGTTCCCGCAGCGCGTTCGTGATGTCTGTTTCTTGCTGGGGTGAAAACTTGCCTGAAACCTTAGCCCCATCTGCGAGTTTGAGGGTGAAGTTGTTTCCATCCAAATCGGCAGCCCGAATTTCCCCCGTCAGGTCAACGACGTCTTCATAACCGGCTTGGACGACTTGGAGCAGGCGCTCGCGCTCGCGAGACGAATAACGGGTAAAAGCCTGTCGCTTTGCCGGCTTGAGTTCGATATGTTCATCCGCGCGCAACGTCTTCCCATAGTTCTCGAACAGCGGAATAATGTTCTTCGGCAAAAGATCGGGAAGCGCGCGGTCTGCGGAAACAGCGTCAATAGAGTCTGCGACAATTTCCACCGCTTCGTCCAACTCGTCGGGCGGGCGGGGAAACAGTTCATCGCTGGCTTCAACCTCCCGCATTAGCGGAACTCCGGCGCTGCCGGGCTGAATCGTGTAGAATTTCAACGAAAGTGATTCCTCGAAATTATTCGGCAGCCGTTGACGTTCCGGGTGCTTGCGTCGCCATAGTTCTTTTGCCGTATCTACCAGGATGGTTTTGAACGCAACCAAATCCGGCAACACGTCCACGTCGAGGCCGTTGTCGTCGAACCGGCCGCCGGCGAACTTATGAGTGACTAATTCGTAACGCGTTTTTGCCATAATCGATCTCAGTTTCAGACTCTGCCAGAAAACGCCTCCCGCAGCAAGGCCGCAGGCAGGGCTTCAGTGGCTTGCAATTGCGCCTCGGCGCTACGGCGCGCACGTTCCACCGCCGCCATCTGCTCCTTCAAAATCTCGGCAATCCGCTTCTGCTCCGCCAGGGGCGGCAACGCAAATTCGAGAGCGAGCAACTTGTCGCGCTGCACCGCTGACTGCCCAATCCAGCGGTCGCAGATATTAGCGAACACTCGACGTTGCCACTGATGCTGCAACCAAAGAGCCAGGAAACGAGGATCCAGTTTCTCCACGTCCGTTCTTATACGCGCGAAGTGGTTGCTAAAAACAACTGGCTCATCGTGGCCCTCAAACAAAGCGGTCTTGCCAACGAGGTCAGTGCTATTCGTGTTGTTGAAGAGCACGTCTCCGTTCTTGAGACGGAAAGCAGCGACAGTTTCAGCATTGGCGGGCACTCGTATGAAAGAACTCCAATCAAGCCTCCCATCGTTTGTGACGTTATTCATCCGAAGCTGCACAACGCCATTCGGGTCTCTTTCACCGCACGCAAAGCCAAGTTGTGCCTCAACAATCACCTCATCGAGCTTGACCCGCTGCCAACCGTCAGGTGGTTGGGTTTTGGCAGTCCGTCCGTTCAGTTCCGTTGTCGTCGTCATGCCGCAAACATCCTTACTTTCGTCTCGCGCAAAATATCGGCGGCCCTGCCGAGCGTTTTGAGCGCGGCCAAACCACCAGCGCGAACGACTTCGGGCGTTTGAAAAATCTGCGGGTTTTCCAAGCTGTCCGTGCCGGCGCGGGTAAACTGCGAGGCCATTGCCGTGAGCGTGGCGGCAGTCGGCGCGGGCAGGCCGGCAAGCCAGCGGCCGTTTTTGTACGCAAATGCCTCGGCACGCTCGGCGCGTGTGCGCGGGGCCAGTCCGTAGCCGAGTTCAGCCAGCACGTCGTAAAGATCGTAAGCGTCCATCGCTTCGAGCCTTTGCACAAGCAGCGCGGAGCGTCCCGCATCGGGAAGGCGGCCCAGCATCTCGCGGCGCTGCGAAGGTTCAATCCAGCGGGCGCGGAAATTTTCCAGCGTGGGCGCTTCCTCGACCAACCGCGCGGCCAGTCGTTCCTTGTATTCCTCGACCGTCACGGGCATCGCCTTGCCATCGACCTGCGTCACGATGTAGCGCCCGGCGTCAGACACGCGCACGTCAAAACCCTCGACCTGAATCGTCGGTTCGGGCGGCGGCGGCGGTTCAGGGCCGGGATGCGACTCGCGCGGCTGCCATTTGGTTACGAATTCATCGCCAAACAATCGCGTGGCGTTGGTGAAGTCATAAACGCGAAACATCAGTTTGCCTGTTGCCGGATTGAGCCGCGTGCCCCGCCCGACCATCTGATAAAACGCAATGGGCGAGCGGACGTATTTGAAGAAAACGATGTTCTGGACGCACGGCACATCGACGCCCGTGGTAAGCAGGTCCACAGTAGTGGCGATGAAATACGACCGGGACGCTCCGCGCAAGTCAGCCAGGTATTGCGCGCCTCCAACGCTGGCTGTGCATTTGAAGGCGTAGTGGTCAAGACGCGACCGGCTGTTTTCTTTGCACCAGTCGGCGTAAAGATTGCCCATTGCGGTGGCAACATCGTCGGCGTGGCGGTCACGGGCGCAGAAGATGATCGTCTTTTGTTCCGGGCCGCCAGTGGCGAGAAGTTGACCAAAAAGGAACCGCGTCATGGCGGCAACTCGCTCTGGAATGAGAAGTTTGTCGTCGAGTTCAGACGCGCCGTAATGCGGGCGAGCGTCGTCGGGTGCAAGGATTACGCCGGTCGTGGCATCAGTCAGCTTTTTGCCGCGTAAATCCTCGCGCAGAACGCCGGTGACGCGCTCGCATTCTGTCTTGTCTTCAAGGAAGAGGTCAACGCGATGGATTTCGCACGCCGCCAGGTAGCCGTCCTCGATGCCTTGCGCCATGTCGTATTCATAGACCGGCTCGCCAAAATGTTTTATGTTGTCGGCGCAGATTTGCAGATCGGCGGCGGCTTCTTTGGACTTTTCCGAAACTTCAATAACGCGCGGCGTTGCCGTGAGGCCAATTTGCACGGCATCGGGATTGCGCGTGAGAACTTGCGACCATTTCCCCCAAGCGGAGCGATGGCACTCGTCAATAATGATGTGGCTGAAATAATTCTCGGGATAAAAAGTCGTCAGAAAATTCGCCGTCCCGTCCTCTGTGTCCACGCCCAGCGTCTGATATGTTGCGACGTGAATCCGCGCGTTGCGGGCGTGGTTTGAACCATCCGCCTCACGATAAACCTCGGCGGCTTCCGCGCCGAAAACATTTTGCAACGCCCCCAGGGCTTGGCTGCGGAGTTCATCACGGTCGCAAACAAACAGCGCGCGGCGAAGTTGCCCGGCGTCAGCGATGCGTTTGAGCAAATGGACCGCAATGAAAGTCTTGCCCCCGCCCGTGGCCAGTGCGAGCAGCGCCTTCTTTTCACCGCGCGCCAACTTCTCAAAGACCGCTCGAATCGAGGCGTCCTGATAATAACGGCGTATCGCCTCGCCACCGGAGTAGCGCGTGAGCAGAGGTTTCGCTGCGGGTGCGTCCAGCGTGAAGCCTTTTCCCTTCTCGTAACGGGCGCGCAACTCGGCGGGTGTCGGAAACTCCGCCAGCGGCTTCGCTGCGGTTGTTTTCCCTGAAAAGGAGTCGAACTCAACAAAGAGGTGGCCATTGCTCGAAAACACGAACGGGACATTCAATCGTTTGCACGAAGCGTAGAGCTTCCCCTGTTCAAGGCCGTGACCGGGCGGGAGGCTCTCCGCCTTTGCTTCGATCAGCGCAACGGCGACGGGCTGTGTTTCCGCGTTGACCGCGATGCGGAGTGTATAGTCAACGCGCCCCTTCGCCCGCTTGCGCGGCCTGCCGCCCACAATTTCGATTGCCCCGGCCGTCTCCTCACGGCGAATCAGATTCTCGGTCCACCCCCGCGAATGTATCGCGGGATCAATCAGTTTAGCCCGTGTGTCGGATTCCCCAAATGGCATGGCCGCTACTGTAGCGGGTTGAGCATCCGTTGCAAAGGACGCAATTTCCATTCACGATAGAGTTGCAACTGGCAGATCGCCAGGAGGCTCAGATGTTGACCTCATGGTCATTGGCCCAACCCCCAAAAAGAATCTTCAAAAATTCCGCGCTTTTTCCCCCAGTCGGTTTTTCTCCCTCGTAGAAATGTGATCAACTCCTGCGCGTGAGCACGAATTTGCCCATCGCTCTGGCAGATCGCCGAGCCGAATCTGCCGCTTGTCCCGCCAGCTTGTCCGCCGTAGCTTTAGCGGAGGAGGAAGCCTTGGCGACGGCGGAAGCCTTGGCTAGGGCGCAAACCTTGGAAGCTCCGCCCTCACGCCTTTTCTTTTGGTCCCTTTCGTCCTTTTGGTCCCTTTCCTGTGACTCCCAAAGTTCATCTTTTTCAACTCTGTTTCCAAACGATTGCCACCGTCCGCCGCGCCCAAGCCATTGCGCCAGAGTCACTTACAATCACGCCATTAGCAAACCTTATCAATTTCGAAACACTATTTTGATTTTTCCCGCGTTTTTATGAATGACAAGCGGGCGCCGCCTCACGGGAATCTCCAATGCGCCCCATTGGAATTTCCCGCCCAAATTGTAATTGCCTCCTTCGCCTTTCGGCTGTTAGCTCATTGGCGAAAGGACCCGCTGTATGTCGATGATAGTTGCGATATTGCTGATCGTTGTAATCGCGGTCATGGGCGCCCTGATTCTTGTCGTTGGCGCCTTCAACCGCCTGGTCTCTCTGCGCAACCGCTACAGAAACGCCTACGCCCAAATCGACGTTCAACTCAAACGCCGCTATGACCTCATCCCCAATCTCGTCGAGACCGCCAAGGGCTACCTCAAACACGAGCGCGGCACGCTGGAGGAGGTCATCTCCGCCCGCAACGCCGCCTCCGCCGCCAACACCAAAGCCGCCGCCAATCCCGGCGAAGCCGCCGCCATGCGCGAACTCTCCGGCGCAGAAACCGCCCTGGCCGGCAGCCTCGGCCGCCTCTTCGCCCTCGCCGAGGCCTATCCCGACCTCAAAGCCAACACGCTGATGAGCAATTTGATGGAGGAACTGACTTCGACCGAGAACCGCGTCTCCTTCGCCCGCCAGGCCTATAACGATTCGGTCATGCTTTACAACACCCGCTGCCAGGTCTTCCCCTCCAACCTCGTCGCCGGCGCCTTCCATTTCGGCCCGGCGGAATTCTTTACAATTGACAAACCGGAGGAAAAACAGCCCGTATCCGTGAACTTTTAATTTCCCCCATGGATTTTTTTGAACGCCAGGAAAAGGCCCATCGCAACACCAAATGGCTGGTCGTTTATTTTTGCGCCGGCGTGGCGGGGTTGATCGCGGCGCTTTACCTCTGTGTGGCTGTCATTTATACCGGGGCTTACAGCCGGCATCAATACGGGGGCGACGGCTCCCGGGCGGCGGTGGCGCTTTGGGACTCGCGGTTGTTCGCGGCGGTGGCGCTGGGCACGCTGGCCGTCATCGCCATCGGCAGCATTTCCAAAACGATTGAATTGTCCCAGGGCGGCAGCGCCGTCGCCAACATGATGGGCGGCCAGCGCGTCAGCCCCTCCACAACCGATCCCCACGAACGCCAACTCCTCAACGTCGTCGAGGAAATGGCCCTGGCTTCCGGCGTGCCCGTCCCCCCGGTCTATGTCATGCGCCAGGAACAGGGCGTCAACGCCTTCGCCGCCGGCCATTCCACCAGCGACGCCGTCGTCTGCGTCACCGCCGGCTGCATGAATCTGCTCAACCGCGACGAATTGCAAGGCGTCATCGGCCACGAGTTCAGCCACATTCTCAACGGCGACATGCGGCTGAATCTCCGCCTCATGGGCGTCATTTTCGGGATCATCTGCCTGGCGGTCATCGGACGCATCTTGTTGCAAACGCGCGGCGGCAGAGGCGGCCGCAACCCGTTGCCGTTCTTGGGCCTGGCGCTGCTGCTCATCGGCTGGGTGGGCGTTTTCTTTGGCCGCCTCATTCAGGCCGCCGTCAGCCGTCAACGGGAATTTCTGGCCGACGCCTCCTCGGTGCAATTCACCCGCAACCCGGCCGGAATTGTCGGCGCGCTCAAAAAAATCGGCGGCCTGGCTTTCGGGTCCCGCCTGCAGGCCACCCACGCCCACGAGGCCTCGCACATGTTTTTCGGCAACGGCATCGGCCATTCTCTTTTCGGATTGCTGGACACTCACCCGCCGCTGGAAGATCGCATCCGGGCCTTCGAGCCTGCTTTTGACGGCAAGTTCCCGCCCGTCTCAATGCCCGCGCCAGTACAAAAGCCGGCGCCCGTCCCCCATCCCCCGCCAACGGCCATGCCGCCCATCGTCCCGCCCATCATTGCCGCCCAGGTGCTCTTTCCGGGCGGCGGGACGCCCACCCCGGCGCACCTGCATTACGCGGTGCAACTGCGCAACTCCTTCCCGCCCGCCGTTCAGGCGGCCGCGCGCGAACCTTTCGGCGCTTCCGCGCTGGTCTATGCGCTGCTCCTCAGCTCGGAGCCGCAACTTCAATCCAGCCAAATGGAATTCCTGTCGCAAAACACCTCCGCCGGCATCGCCAGGGAAGTCACGCGTTTGTTGCCCGACGCGTCCGCTGTGGCCGCCCGCGCCAAGCTGCCGCTGGTGGACCTCGCCTTGCCCGCTCTAAGTCATCTCTCCCCGGCCCAGTACGACGAATTCAATGCCGCCGCCGAGCATCTTATTGAAAGCGACGGCCAGATTGACCTCTTTGAATACATGCTGCAAAAGATTGTCTTGCGTCACCTCGACGCCCAGTTCAAAGGTGCGCGCAAGCCGATCGTCCAGTATTACTCCTGGAGTGGCCTGACTGACGATTGCGCCGTGGTGCTCTCCTCCCTGGCCCGCGCGGGGCAGGCCGAGCCGGACAAAATCCAGGCCGCTTTCCAACAGGGGGCGGGCCCGCTGAGCGACGCGGCCCGCGCGCAGCTCCAGTTGCGCCCGCTCGATCAGTGCGGACTGGAGCAGGTCGATGCCGCGCTCGACCGGCTGGCGCAAGCCGTCCCGCAAATCAAGAAGACGGTGCTCAACGCCTGCGCCCAAACCGTCGCCGCCGACGGCGTCATCGAGGAAGCCGAAGCCGAACTGCTCCGGGTGATCGCCGAGGTTCTGGATTGTCCGCTGCCGCCCTTCGTGCAGGCCGACAACGCGGCTTAGCGCCGACATTTAGCGCCGCCAAACGCCGGGCAAGCGGCTGTAGGCCCGGTCCCCCGACCGGGCGATTTTTATCACACACTCTTAGAGCCGCGATATGAGCAATTCGCGCTCGAAGAGCAGTTCTTTGGGCAGGTCGGCGTAGAGTTGGAGGAACAGGTCCTCGTGCAACAGCGCTTCCCGCCGCCAGTCCTCCACACCGATCTCCTGCGCCTTGGCCATTTTGCTGGAGTTGAAATCCTTCATCTCCCCCAGGTCAAAGTCGCGCGGCCCCGGCACCCACCCCAGCGGCGTTTCGCAAGCATCCACCCGCCCATGCGTCCGCTCGACAATCCATTTGAGCACGCGCATGTTTTCCCCAAAACCCGGCCACAGGTACTTTCCCTGCTCATCGCGCCGGAACCAATTGACGTAAAAAATGCGGGGCGGCACCGCCAGCTTCTTGCCCATTTGCAGCCAGTGCCGGAAATAATTGCCCATGTTGTAGCCGCAAAACGGCAGCATCGCCATCGGGTCCCGCCGGATTCTGCCCACCTCTCCCGTCGCCGCCGCCGTCGTTTCCGAACTCATCGTCGCGCCCAGATACACCCCATGAATCCAATTGAAGGCCTGATAAATCAGCGGAATGGTCGTGGCCCGGCGCCCGCCAAATATGATCGCGCTGATGGGCACCCCCGCCGGATCGTCGGCCTCGGGCGCAAAGGCGGGGTTGTTTTTCGCCGGCGCGCAAAACCGGCTGTTGGGGTGTGCCGCCGGTTCCTTCGATTTCGGTGTCCAGGGTTGCCCTTTCCAATCCGTCAACTCCGCCGGCGGCTCGTCGGTCTTGCCTTCCCACCAAACGTCCAGGTCCGGCGTCAGCGCCACATTGGTGTAAATCGTATCCCGGCTGATGGTCGTCAAGGCGTTGGAATTCGTTCGCTCGTTGGTGCCGCGGGCCACTCCAAAATATCCCGTCTCCGGATTGATCGCATGGAGACGCCCGTCTGTGCCGGGCCTCATCCACGCGATGTCCTCGCCGACGGTGCGGATTTTCCAACCGGCCAAATGCGGCGGGGGCACGAGCATGGCGAAATTGGTTTTGCCGCAGGCGCTGGGAAAGGCGGCCGCGACATAAGTTTTTTCGCCCGCGGGCGATTCGGCGCTGAGAATGAGCATGTGCTCGGCCAGCCATCCTTCCTGGTTGGCCAGCCAGGAGCCGATGCGCAAGGCCATGCACTTCTTGCCCAGCAACACGTTGCCCCCGTAGTTCGATCCCGTCGAGATGATGGCGTTGTCCTGCGGGAAATGCGCGATGTAGCGGTGCGCCGAGTCTAAGTCCAACATGCAGTGAAGCCCCCGGTTAAAATCCTCGCTTTGCCCAAGATGCTCGTAGGCTATCCGCCCCATCCGCGTCATGATGCGCATGCTCAAAACCACGTAGATCGAGTCGGTCAACTCGATGCCCACTTTGGCCAGTGGCGAACCCAGCGGCCCCATCAGGTAGGGCACGACGTAGAGCGTCCGCCCCCGCATGGCGCCGGCGCAAAGTTCGTGCAGCTTCTTGTACATCTTCGCCGGCGCCATCCACTGATTGGTCGGCCCCGCTTCCTCGGCGGTGGTCGTGCAGATAAACGTCCGGTCTTCGCTGCGGGCGACATCACCGGGGTGGGAGCGGTGATAATAGCAGCCGGGGAGTTTCTGCTCGTTGAGTTTGAGAAGGATTCCCCGTGCGAGGGCTTCCTTCACCAGTGCGTCTTTCTCCGCCTCTTCGCCGTC
>Ga0326727_10003741_pt1 | contig 47853 bp, 46 predicted proteins | sample MB2enrmetagenome_FD_207643 | JGI IMG/M metagenome (GOLD analysis project Ga0326727, IMG submission 207643) | Lab enriched peat soil microbial communities from McLean, Ithaca, NY, United States - MB29MY | ecosystem: Environmental > Terrestrial > Soil > Wetlands > Peat | place: USA: New York... | reverse complement strand
CATTCCGATCAGTGGCACCCGCAGGGGTAGGTGGGGGAAACAAGCTCCTGGTTAAGACCCGTCAGGGCGCCAATGGCGTTGCCCGCGGCCTGGTTGGCGCTATTGGCGGAATTCGCGGCGCTGGTTGAGTTGCTGGCGGCAGTGGTCAGAGTGGCCCCGGCCTGATTCAATGACGTGGTGGCGCTGTTCGCCCGCCCAATGGCCACTCCGGCGGTCGCTGCGCCCACCGCTCCGGCAGCCGCCGCGCCGACGTTCGCCGCAGTCCCCATGCCCCCCATTCCCCCGGCGTTCCCGATTCCCCCGGCGCCGGGTACCCCGGTCACATTCGTCTGGCTGACTTGCGTTTGTACCTCGCTGGCAGGAGCGGTCGTGGCGGCGGCAGGCGGCTGCCCGAATGAGATGCTGGTGAATTCCCCCGCTTGCAATGTAACCACGCCGACAATGGCCGCGTCCAGGTTGCGAACGCTCACCGAACCTTCCAGGCACCACACCAGGGTTTTCCTCTTCCTCTTGTCTTTGTTGTTGTTGTCCGATTCCACGATGAAGTCGGTGCCCACCACGCCGATTACCGCGGTCGGCGTATTGACTTCGAATTTCTCGCCTTTCGTCGGGTCAAGTTTCTGCACCTGGCTGCGGAGTTTCCCCGCCTTCAGCTCCAGAGCCGTCTGTCGCGACTGCGCATCATGCTTCGTAATCGTCATTTCCGAGCGCGCGCCGATGTTCAAGACCGAGCCATCCGTAAGGGCAATCCGCACCCGGCCCGTGTTCTCCGTTCGTACCACGTCCTCGAAATACACATTATCATTCAGCTTGAGCAGTATCGGTGCCGCTTGGCCAGCGTGCTGCACGTTTCCCCTCGGCATCTGCGCGCTGACCGCGCCCGCGGGCTGTTGGCCGCCGGCCTGGGGGCGGCCGGCTTCCAGCGCGGCGGACTGGCCCCGGGGAAGAATCACAGGGGCGCCCGAACCGCGAATCTCCACGCGCCCGCGATCGTTGATGACGGCCGAGCTTTGCCCGACGGCGGCGAGCCGGCAGATGGCCGGGAATCCCTCTTCGCCCCGCACCAGCACCGAGGCTCCCGGCACCGTCACCCACTCCGCCTGGGGGCGGGGATTATTCAGATTGATCGCCCCGTGGTGGAGGCTCATGCGCTCCGTCCCCGCCGCCGGATCGGCCCCATCCAAGGCCACTTCGCTGTTTTCCGACATCGCCAGGCTGGCCCCCGAGCGCAGCCGCACCACGGCGGTGGACGCCTCGCGCGTCTGGAGGACATCCCCGGGAAAAACCGTGGTGCCGGAGACCGCCGGCGCCCCGTTGATCATCACCGCGGAGGGGGTTCTCATCATGACCATCCCCAGCGCCCGGGATTCCATCATCGGCCCGGAAGCGTAACTGCGGGAACAGATCAGAGTCGCGAGGAGCGTTAGTGCGCCCAACCACTTTCGGCCAGTCATGATCATCCTCCGTTTTCCCTTCATCCCATCCCCGTTAATGCACTTGCAAGGTCAGGGCTTGGTTATGCGTCAGGCCGGTCGCCTGCCCGCTCGACGCGTCATAGGTTCCGGTGACCGTGAGCGGATAGGTCCCGGCGGGCGTGGCCGGGTTGGCAACCGAGTTGCCCATCCCGCCCCCCCCACCGCACGCCACACAGGCCATCAGCATCAAGGCCAGCGCCGCCAGGACGAGTCCACTCAGGCGCAGGCGCCGGTACGCCAAGCTCCGCCCCGGCCCTCCCGCGCGGCGGCCGCCCGCCACCGCCCAGCCGGCAAGCCCCATCAGCACCAGCAGGGAGGCTAGTTCCATCCCCAGGCGCAGGGAAGCTCCCGGCCCCGCCCACGGAGCGCCTCCCCGCGGGGCTCCCGTCGCCCCCCCGGAAGTGCTCACCGCCACCGAAACTTGCGCCGGGTAGTTGGCCGCTAACGTCACCGCCGAGGGCGTCACCGTACACGTCGAGCCGGACGGCGCGCCTTGGCAAGTCAGGTGGATCGTTCCCGCCAGCCCGTTGACGGGGGTCAACGTCAGAGCGTAACTGGCCGTTTGACCCGCACTCACCGTGGCCGTCGTCGGATACGGCGTAAAGGCGAAATCCGAGAGCAGCACCAACAGATTCACGCTGGAGGTGTTGGTCGAGTCCGTGCCCGTCGCCGTAAAGCTCAGAGTGTCGGTGCTCAGCGCGTTCAGGTTTTGCACGGTCAGCACCGTCGAACCGCCCGGCGAGATCGCCGCCGGACTGAAGGCGCAGGTGGCGGGTTGATTGTTGGCGCACGCCATGGCGATGGTCGTCGTGTGGCAACTCGGCAGCTTGTCCGAGAGGTCGAAGCTCGTCGAAGGGGTCGAGCGCAGCACCTGCTGCGTCACCGCCTCGCTGTGCAAGAAGCAGGGAGGAAAGACCTGCCCGCTCAACGGAACCACCTGCGGACTGCCCGCCGCATTATCGCTGACCGTCAGCGTCCCGCTGTAAACCCCCACCGGGGATTCGGCCGTGAAGCTCACGTCAATCTCGCAGTTCGCTCCCGGGGCCAAGGTGGTCCCACAAGCATTGGCGGAAATCGCGAAGGATCCCGCCGCCACAATGCTCGAGATCTGTAACGGCGACCCCCCCGGGTTCGACAGGATGACGGGTTTGGACGGGCACTGGAGATTGAGATTGTGCTGGTAGCTGAGTGCCGTGGGCGCGAGGGTGGCGATCGGCGGACCACTAGTCCCGGTTCCGCTCAAAGTCACCGTCTGCGGGCTGCCCACCACCCCACCACTGTTGTCGGTAATGGTCAGCGTGCCGGTAAGCGGTCCGGTGGTCGTGGGTGTGAAGGTCACGTAAATCGTGCACGAGCCGCCGGCCGCCACACTGCCCGCGCAGGTGTTGGTCTGAGCGAAGTTGGCGCTCGCGGCGATGCTCGAGATGGTCAGGCCGCCCGAGCCGGTGTTGCTGAGGGTGACCGGCTGCGAGCCGCTCGTCGTCCCCTGAGTCTGACTGCTGAACGTCAGGCTGGACGGAGAAACGCCAGCCACCGGAATAGCGCTCGTCCCGGTTCCACTCAGAGTCACCGACTGCGGGCTGTTGGAGGCGTTGTCGGCGAAACTCACCGTGGCACTACGGAGACCTGTGGCGGACGGCGTAAACGTTACGCTGACGGTGCAGGAGCTGTTGGGAGCGACCGTGGCTCCCGTGCAGGTGTCGGCGCTCTTGGCAAAGTCGCTGGGATTCGTGCCGCCCAAAGTAACTGCCGAGACCGCAAGGTTGGCCGTGCCGGGGTTTGACAGCGTAATGGTGAGCGTTGATGAGGCGCTGACAGTCGTGTTGGGAAAGCCGAGAATTGAGGGTGAAAACGAGGCGATGGGCGCAGCCGGGGCCGTTCCCGTCCCGCTGACGGGGATCGACTGCGTAACATTGACGCCGTTCTGGTTATTGTCGGTCAACACCACGTTGCCTGTAAGGGCGCCCGCGACGGTTGGCGTAAAGTTGACGGAAATATCGCAGCTTGCGCTCTCGGAGTAGGAGTTATCTTCGGCGCAAAGGTTATTGTCCGCGCTGTTGACGGGGAAGTTGGGCGGATAAACCGGATTGCTGCCCGTTTCCGGAATTACGATGTAGAAGGACACATTCCCGATGTTTAAAACCGTCACCGTCTTCGGGCTGTCGGTGCTGGTCGACCCAACGTTGGTGTTGGCAAAGCTCAGGCTGGGCGCGTCCGCCCGATCGAGGCGGAGGACGGTCCCGTTGACACCGCCACCGACTATCACGTTACCAGCCCCATCCACGGCTACGCCATAGGGAGCATAGCCCAATCCCGCGACGTTCAGGTTCACGGGCGCGCCGTAGACGCTTCCGGTCCACGGAATCTCCAGCACGGCGCCGCCCCCACTTCCGTACTGATCGGTAACATAGATGTCTCCGGTGCCATCAACCACCAGGAAAAATGGGTCCTCTGTGGAGGTTAGAGTGGCGACCGTCACCTGGTCGCCATACCCGCTGCCCGTCCAGGGCAGCTCGACCACGCGTTGGTTGGATGAATCGGCGCAGAAGACGTCTCCGTTGCCATCCACGGCAACGCCATTGGGGCTATTCAACCCAGTGAAGGGCAGAGTGACCAGCGTGCCGTATCCACTGCCGGTCCACGGCACTTCAACCACCGTACCGTAGCCATAATCGGCGAAGTAAACATTCCCGGAAGAATCGACTGCAACCTCTCTCGGTTCACGGAATGGCTGCTCGTCGAGGGGCACTGTGGTCTGCGCTCCGAACCCGCTGCCCGTCCACGGAATCTTTACCACGCGGTAGTTGGCATAGTCACCGACATAGAGGTTTCCGCTGCCATCCACCGCCACGCCCAAGGGATTGTTATAGCCACTGCCAATCGCCACCGGCGGGCCGTATCCGGAGGCTGATATCGGCAGCTCGAATACTCCGTAGCTGTCCCCACTAAAGTTCGAATTGGCAAAATAGAGGTTTCCGGCTCCATCCGCAGCCACACCGGTGGGAATGTAGTTTTGGCTGGCAGTGACGGGGCTGGTCTGGATGCCCGGCCCATACACAATCTGCGGCCCGAGTCCGGTTCCGGGCAAATAGGTAGTCCCCAGCACGTTTCCGCTGCCATCGGTCAGCAGCACTGAGCCGTTGCGGGTTCCCGCGTAAACTGGCGTAAAGACCACGTTGACCGTGCAAGACTGTCCGGCGGTGTAGGCGGTTCCCGCCGCGCAGGTTCCCCCCGAAGCCTGGGTAAAGTCCAGATTGGGTGCGCCCAGCGTGAGCACCTGGATGGAACTGAGGGTCCCGGCCGCCGTGAAGGACACGGTCACCGTCTGGGCAGCGGTCGCCGTGCCGACATTGGATACAAAGCCCGTACCCGTTCCGGTGAGGGATGCGGTTTGCGGCGAGCCGATGGCATCGTCGGCAACGGAAAGTGTGGCCGAGAAGCTCGCGGCCGAGGCTGGCGTAAAGGTGACGTAGATGTAGCAGGCCGAGTCCGCTGCCAGCATACTGCCGCAGGCGTTGGCGCCAGTGGTGACGGCGAAGTCACCGGGATTAGTTCCACCGATGGTGATACCGGTAATGGCCAAGGTGACGTTTCCGGTGTTGGAGAGCGTCAAAGTCTGCGCAGGGCTGGTGGTGTTTATGATCTGGCTGCCAAACGCCACCGGGTTGGGCGACAACGATGCGATGGGCCCGGCCGGCGGCGTTCCCGTACCGCTAACGGTGAAGGTGACCGATGGCCATGAGCCTCCTCCACTGCTCGACACCGGGATGGTTACCGTGCCGGAGTATGTCTGCACCGCGGTCGGGGAGAAAGTGACGCTAAGTTGGCAACTTGCACCGGCGGCGAGGGAACCGCACGAATCCGGCACGTTAACGTTGAAGCCACTGGGGACGGTTGGAGCGCCCAAGAAGCCAATGTAGAGGTTTCCATTGTTGGTGAGAGTGACGGTCTGCGGGTTACTGGTTGTGCCGGTGGTCTGCGGCCCGAAGGTCAGCGAGGTCGGCGCGGGCGTGACGTTTACGCCGTAAACGAATCCGGAAATCGCCACCGCTTGAAGCGTACTGGTAGTGTTCAGGGAATTCGTGGTGAACGTGAGGCTACCGGAGAACGTACCGGCGTTCGGCGGCGTCAGGGTAACCGCAACCTGACAGAGCGAACCAGAGGTGAGCACGACGCCATTGGTGCAGCCGTTGGTTTCCGTGGGTTGCATTGCCAAGCCGGTGCCGGTAAGGGCGATATTGGAGATGGTCAACGGCTCGTTGCCGCCATTGTAAATGCCTACGTCCTGCGCAGTGCTGGTGGTGTTGACAAACTGTTCGCCGAAGGCAATCGCGCCCTGCGAGCGGTCAACTTTGTCGATTTGGGTGTAGTTGCCGACGTAGAGGGTGCCATCGGAACCCAGGGAGAGACCCAGGGGGGGTGCGCTGGGGTCTAGCGCAGCCAGTGCAGTGGCGTAATTGGAAGCCGGAAGCATGGCAACGCCCCCGGAATCGTCGTACCGCGTGGCGTAAACCGTGCCGGCGGCGTCCACAGCGATGCCATCGGGCGAGCCACCTGTGTTGATCTGAGTTTGTGTGCCACCGAAAGTGAGCTCATTAATGTCATAGCCGCCAACGAAGACGTCGCTCGTTGGGTCAACCGCAATCTCCGAGGGTTGAATCATGGAAGGATTAATCGTGGTTGTGGTGTAGGTTCCGTTCGCCTGGAGTTCAAAAATTTGATTGCAGAGGATCTCCAAGGTGAAGAGATTTCCCGCCATATCGAATGCCGTCGAATACAGATACTCAAGAGTGCCGCCATTCGAGTTCGAGCAAGGAACATAGGGAGAAGGTGGTTGGACGGGTATCGTGCCCTGTACTCCGCCAGCGGTATAGGTCACGATATCAAAGCCGTAGTTATTCTGGGCGATATAAAGTGTTCCAGCCCCGTCTATGGCAATACCGTGTGGTGAACTTAGCCCGGTAATGGGCAACTGGGTCACCACGCCCGCCTTGGTGACACTATAAACAGCATTACTGTTGTCGGAGAGAAAGTACACCGTCCCGTTCTCATCCACCGTGGAGTTGTAGATGTAATAGTCGGCGCTGAGAATGGGGTTGGTGATCACTCCCGGCTGCACGAGCGCCAGCGGCGCCTGCCCGATGCCGCCGAGCAGCACGGTCGCCAAAATGGCGCTTCCGTTCATGAGCAGCAGAGCATCCTTGCGTGCGCCGGGCAGCGTGGGCTGAAAGGTGATGGGGACCGTGCAGGTTTCAAAGCCGTCACCCGGCGTGCAGCCGACGGTCCCGGCGCTATAGTCATGGCCGTAATTCAGGCTTGCCGTTGGTGTAAAGATGCCCTCGTAGCCCGAGACCCGGAAGGACGCGGTGAGCTGCTGCGCCGAATCCGCCGCAATCCCGACCTGCGCAGGATTGAAGACAAGTACAGTCGGCATTGGAGTGGCCGTGATTTGAGCCCACAGGTGCCTTGGACCGGCGATCAGCAGAAAAGCCGCGAGCAGGAGGGCGCGCCCTCCCGGCAACCCGAAGACATGCGCCCTTCTCTCACCGTCTAAATTCCCGCGATACGACCCTTTGTTTTCCACAACAGTTCTCCTTCAATCAATCCGCATCGCCGCACCGCTGGCCGCGATGGCAATCCCTGCGCGAATGAAAACTCTGTTGCTCCCTCCCGTGAAGGTCAAACGGTCCTGGCGCGACATTCGTCTGGCGAGCAATTAACCAGGGATCATGCCTTCGTAAGGGAGGTCCAAGGACGGCAGATCCTTAACTAAAATCATTTGGGTTGCAAAGTATTTTGCCGTAGAGCGACACAATGGCACCCATTCGGTCCTCGTGTCAATAGCTTTCTTATATAATTAATCGGAAGTATGTACTTTACGCAAGGGGTTTTATACAATTACAGCGATTGCCCCTTATGCGAAACTGGCTCTTTCTTCATCTCGGATTGGTTTCAACCGGTGGCATCGCATTGCTTATCACGGTGGGTGCCATGCTGAAAGGTGCCATCTATCGACGTGTACTCGGAAAGCTTGATTACGCCAAACGTCTGATTGAAGCTGAGCATTTCATAGAAACCGGCAGCTTCGAGGCATTCTTTACAACTGAGGAACTTATCAGGAGGAGCGGTTGCTGGCCATGGTTGGCAAAATTAGCCTTACAATGGGAGGTCAACAAGAAAAAAGGCTTGCTGTAACTTGCTCATTCTTAACGCAATAAAGATGTTACTTTTTACTTGACAAACCTATTGCATTAAGTATAAGATTGAATCATGAGAAACGAAGAGCAGCACAACCTAAGCAAGTCAGCCATAATTGAAGAGATTCCTCTGGCATGTTCTGATGAATTGGCAGCGGTGGAACTGTTAGAGGCTCTGCGCTGGGGAAATGACCCTACTTGCGTACACTGTGGTAGTTCCAACGTTTACAAGATGACGGACGGTAGCGCGGTCATCGGTGAAGCCGTGAAGCGCAATAAGCGGTATCTGTGGCGCTGCCACGATTGCAAGAAGCAATACACCGTCCGCATCGGCACGGTGTACGAAGAGAGCCGGATTGACCTTCGCCACTGGTGCTACGCTTTCTGGCGTGCGTCAACTTCCAAGAAAGGCGTGGCCGCCTTAGAGATTCAGCGCCACTGCCAAATCAGTTACAAGTCGGCCCTCTTCCTCATGAACCGCATCCGCTTTGCGATGGCTCCCGACACGGACAATCCGAAACTGAGCGGAACGGTTGAATGCGATGAAACTTATGTCGGCGGGAAACCCCGTCCCGGCACTGGCAAACACAAGCGCGGGCGCGGAACCAAGAAAACTCCGGTGTTCGCGGCTGTCGAGCGCGGCGGCGAGATTCGCCGTCAGGTGATACCGGATGTCAGCGCAAAAACCTTGAAGGGCGCAATCCGCGAAATGGTTGACCAGCAAGCCCGCATCATGACCGACGATTTCAAGGTTTATGACGGCATCGGTAAAGAGTTCGCGGGCGGGCACGCAGTGGTTTGCCACAGCACACGGGAATACGTTCGCGGCGACATCCACACAAACACGGCAGAGAGTTCCTTCGCCTTTGTGAAGCGCGGGCTTATGGGCATCTATCACAGCGTGAGCAAGGAGTATTTGCACCGCTACCTGTGGCAATTCGACTTTCTGTGGAACGGTCGCAAGATGAACGATGGCGAGCGCACGATCACGGCTATCAAGTTGGCCGAAGGAAAGCGGCTTATGTATAAGCAGCCGTTGGCAGCGTAACGGCTGCGTCGGGGAGCAAGCATCATGACATTCGAGCATAAGATCGTGGTGGGGTTTGACGAATTAAGGGCCGTGACATTTGAATGCGGAAAGTGTAACGCTCGGACAACAATTCATGTAGACGGGTTAAGGGGTATTCCTGATAGCTGCAATGCTTGCAATGCGATTTGGAATCCCAAGATACTCAATGATTATGTTCAAACTAGCGGTCCGGCAGAGGCTACACTAATAAATTCCATCATCAGGGTACGAATGTTAATTCAGGAAATGAGATGTCCTGTAAGAATCCTTCTAGAGTACAACGATCCGACTGAACACCGGGCAATCGTATGAAGCTGATATTGAAGATCGCGTTTGGCGTCTTTCTGGGCAGCATCGCGGCGTACGTTGCGCTGAACACTCCGGGTTGGATGAGGCAATCACGCGAAGAGAAGGCCAGACACGAAATAGAAGTTCGAGAGGCCGAAAACAGTCAGAAGCTATCGCACCTCTGGCCTATACTGAAAACAATGACACCGGAGATGCTCTTGAGTCGTTGCGGTAAGCCGGCAACCGATCATGGTGATTTTGGATACTACAACGACCCGACAGAGGACCGCTTCATCACCTATCAAAAAGGGGAATTAACTTTATCGGTTGATTTCAGAAGACCCAAGGGGGGCAAGTGGGCGTTTGAAGGTATCGGGACGGCAGTTAACACTCCTGCCGACCAGATACCAATGACCGATGACATAACCCTTGTGGGCACAGATATTATCGGCTTTACATGCCTGGACACCGTACTAATTGAGAAGAACCGCTGAGTTTAAGGGGAAAAAATGACTAAAGAAGTTAAGCCTCTCAAGAAGGCCATGACCCCCGGTCCGAAGCCAGACCTTCTCAAGATCAAAGGGAACTGGCAAGCGGCAATGAAGAAATCCCTCACCAAGAAGAAGCCGCCCGAGGGTTGGCCAAAGTAGGAGCGGGCCGTGGTATATTATCCTGAAAGGGTCTCCCCTTGTGTAAAGTACATACTTCCGTAATTAATTTACATTGGAGATTCAGATTCGGCCCGCGGATGACATGCACCGGCTCGCAAAATGATAACCACGACGAAAGGATAAAATCCTATTGATGCTCGATGGCGAGAATCTCGTGGTACTCGTCGATCGAAATCCGGTCCGGACGGCTAGAGAGAGGAATCTCAACCGGAGTGGTGGATGCCCCCTTGATCCAGATAAAACCCATCCGCTGGATACCTGCTCTTTCATGCTCTTTCAAGCCTGCGTTGTTCGAACATTGTTTAAGAGTTGCCATTGGCCCGGAACGGTGCTAACTTTTATCCCGATGGGGGCATCCATCTTCCTTATCCTTGCGCTCCAGGCGGTTGGGCCGGCGGTCCAGCTTCCCACCGGCGTGGTTTTGCGCGTCAGCGGGGCAGTATCGCAGCCCCTGACGTTATCACTTCAAGACCTAGCCGCCATGCCGCGCACCAAAGTCAAAGCGAAAGAACATGATACTGAGGTGACTTACGAGGGCGTGGCCCTGACGGAAATCTTGCGAAAAGCTGGCGCCCCGCTGGGGAACGAGTTGCATGGCAAATCGCTGGCAAGCTACGTTGTGGTGACGGCTCGTGACGGGTACCGCGTGGTCTTTGCCCTGCCTGAGCTTGACCCCGACTTCACGGATGCGCCGCGGCAGATCATCCTCGCTGACACGGCCGACGGCAAGCCACTGCTGGAAAAGCAAGGCCCCGTGCGTATCGTGGTTCCGCAGGAGAAAAGAGGGGCGCGATGGGTTCGCATGGTGGAAAGCATCGAGGTGGTAAAGCTGCCCTGAGGGCGCTCCTGCATTCGGGCGCGGCGCCCCCAAATCGGTTGCCCCTGCTCCAGGCGGAAAGGTCTTAACGAAGTGCAAAGCGTTTGGGCCTTGCAACACACTCCGAGCGAGACTCTGGGGACCATCGAGGACGTGCTGCGGGGCCACGCAATCGGGTTTAGTTACATCCAAACTTATGCCGGGAAGCCAGTGCCACGGGAGATGGCCGACAAGGCAGGCCTGATCGTAATGGGCGGGCCGATGGGGGTCTACGAGCAAGCCAAGTACCCCTTCCTGCGCGACGAAATGCGCCTGATCGAATCCGCCCTCACCGTAGGGAGACCGGTGCTGGGAGTTTGCCTGGGGAGCCAGTTGCTTGCCGCCGTGTTGGGTGGGGAAGTTAAGAAAGGCGAGAGGAAAGAACTGGGTTGGCACGCGGTGACGCTGTCGGAGTTGGCCGCCCAGGATTCGCTCTTTGCGGGTGTTAAACCCGAGTTCTGGCCTTTTCACTGGCATGGGGATGTATTTTCCCTGCCCGGAAAAGCTGTCGCCTTGGCTTCCTCCCGGCAAACTCCGTGCCAGGCATTCCGGTATGGCCAGAACGCTTACGGAATTCTGTTTCATCTCGAGGTGACGCAAGAGCAAATTTCGCAAATGCTTTTGGACTTTGCCGATGAACTTTTAGAAGAAGGTGGGAAGGCCAGCGAGATAAGGGAACAAATTCCCCGGCATCTGCCGGCCTTACTGGAAATCGGCCGCCATGTGTTCGGTCGCTGGGCAACTGCCCTCTGAACGAGCTGGAAGCTATGAAGTTAGATAACAGGATTGCGGGTCTGCCCGCCTCCTTCTAACTTCCAGCTCCAGTAATCTTACGTTTTATTCGGGCTTTGTTCAATTCAAGACTCAAGGAGGAATCTATGGCGACCACTACTGCTGCCTTAGAGGCGCAAGTCGCCGTCCGGGCGACGAAGCTTCTCATTAATAACCAATGGGTGGAAAGCACCTCTGGCAAGTCCTTTCCCACCATCAACCCGGCGACCGGGCTGGAAATTTGCCCCGTGGCAGAAGCCGATGCGGCGGATGTGGACAAGGCGGTCCACGCCGCGCGGGCGGCTTTTGAAAAGGGGCCATGGCGCCGGATGGCGGCCGCAGAACGCGGGCAGGTACTCCACCGGCTCGCCGATCTGATTGAGAAACACGCCGACGAGTTGGCCCGGCTCGAGTCGCTCGATAATGGCAAGCCCTATCATGTTGCCAAGGCGGCCGACCTGCCGCTGACCATCGGCTGCTATCGCTACTACGCCGGTTGGGCTGACAAGATCCAAGGCAAAACCATCCCCATCGCTGGAAATTATTTCTGTTACACCCGGCACGAACCCGTCGGCGTGGTGGGCCAGATTATTCCCTGGAACTTCCCTCTCCTGATGCAAGCCTGGAAACTGGGGCCGGCGCTCGCCGCCGGCAATACGGTGGTGCTGAAACCCGCTGAACAGACGCCCCTCACCGCCTTGCGCGTGGGCGAACTGATTCTGGAAGCGGGATTCCCCCCAGGGGTAGTCAACATTCTGCCGGGATATGGACCCACGGCCGGCGCCGCCATCGCCTGGCACCATGGCATCGACAAGGTGGCTTTCACTGGCTCCACAGAAGTCGGCCATCTGATTATGGAAGCGGCGGCGAAGTCCAACCTGAAACGCGTCACCCTGGAACTGGGCGGAAAAAGCCCCAACATTGTCTTCGCCGATGCGAACATGGACCAGGCCATCGAAGGCGCCCACTTCGCACTGTTCTTCAACCAAGGCCAGTGTTGCTGCGCGGGCTCACGCCTGTTTGTGGAAGCGAAAGCTTACGACGAATTCGTGGAGAAGAGCGTGGCGCGCGCCAAGGCACGCAAGGTGGGCGACCCCTTTGACCCCGCGAGCGAACAAGGTCCCCAGGTGGACGACATCCAGTTCGAGAAAGTGATGAGCTACATCGAAGCGGGAAAGAAGGATGGAGCGTCCCTGCTCGCCGGCGGCAACCGCGTGGGCAATCGCGGGTTCTTCATCGAGCCCACCGTATTCGCCGACGTTAAGGACAACATGAAGATCGCGCAAGAAGAGATCTTCGGACCGGTCATGAGCATCCTGAAGTTCAAAGACATCGAAGAAGTTGTGGAGCGCTCAAATCGTACCGAGTATGGTTTGGCGGCAGCCGTCTGGACCCGCGACATCGGCAAGGCCTACGCCGTTGCCAACAGCGTCCGGGCCGGAACGGTGTGGGTCAACTGCTATGACGTATTTGACGCCGCGGCGCCCTTCGGAGGCTTCAAGCAGTCGGGCATCGGGCGGGAACTGGGCGAATACGGCCTCCAGCAGTATACCGAGGTCAAGACGGTGACCGTGCAGCTACCCAATTAGTTTTTTGGGGGTATTGGCTATTGCGCAAGTTTATCGGGGCCCCGCGCTTCGCGGCGCGGGGCCCCGGATTGTAACCTTATTGCGCCTATTCCGGTTTCTTGGGCGCTGAGCCCGCCAGCCGCTGCCGCAGGGCATCCAACGCTTCCGGCGCCCGCTTCGCCATCCACTCCTCGTACTTTTCCGCAAGGGTTTCCAGATTTTTCCAGGCCATGGGGTTCTTGTTTCTTTCCCTCATCGCTGGCGCCAGGTTCTTGACCTTTTCCCAGATGATCCAAAACTCAGCCGTGTTTTCGAAGAAGAGGTCCTCTTTGATGAGTCCGTGGTTCACCAGCGAGGCGGCCATGTCCCAATAGCTGACCGTCATGCGGAATAACGCGTTGTTTTCGGAACCCATTGGTGCTTGCGCTAGGAAGTCATCAAAGGATTTTGCTTTGAATTCGCGAATAAACCATTCGCGCCCTTGCCGCAACTTGGCTTCGCGCCGAAGATCGTACAGCCGCAGCAACAACTCTGCGTCGAAATTATCTGGATGCTCTTTCACAAGTTCCTCCCGGAAGATTGCCATGGATATGATTTCCCGCGATGATGAGCGGCCCACCGATGCCCTTCGCCCTCATTTTGCACCGCCGGCAACGAGCCATCTTACCACGGAATGCCGAACCCCCCGAGCACTGTCCCATCCGCTACGCAGGAACATCAGGAACACTGAGGTCCGCGAGCAGCCCAAGCACTTGCCGCTCGACCATGTCGCGGACGTTCCGGAAAGATTCAGTGCCCCGCCCGAAGGGGTCAGGGATTTCCCAATCCACCACGCGTCCTTTGAAACCCACGGGGACGGGGCAATCGACTTCACATCCCATGCCGACCACCACGTCCATTTCCGCCACCACGACATCGCGCAAGCTCTTGGACCACTGCCCGTCAAGGGGAATTCCCTTCTCCCTCATTACCATGTAAGTGTCCTCGGCGATCGAACCTAAGGGAAACAAGCCGGCGCTCGAAGCCTGCACCCTACCCTTGCCAAAGTGGTTTGCCCAGGCCTCGGCCATCTGGCTCCGGCAAGCGTTGCCGATGCATACAAACAGAATCTTCACGGGAGGATTGATGGATTGAGTCATCGGGTCATTGGGTCATTGAGTGATTTGGGGATTTAGTGATTTGGCGATTGATCGGAACATTCATCCTTTTCCGCAAGCAGGTTGGGGAAGCGCGTCCAGTCGTCTACAACTCAATCGCCATTTCGCTAAATCACGTAATCGCTCAATTTCTTTAGGAAGTATTGATGCACCGTTGGATCGTTGGTAAGCTCAGGGTGAAATGTCCCCGCCAAGATATTTCCCTGCTCCACCAGGACGGGCAAGTTACCGCACCGGCCCAGCACTCGTACGCCCTCTCCCACGCGGCGGATGATGGGCGCGCGGATGAAAACCATCTCAACGGGGTGGTCGGTGAGGGCGGGACACTCTCCCACCTGCACCGAGCTGTCCACTTGCCGTCCGTAGGCGTTGCGCTCAATGGCGATATCGATCAGACCCAGCCTTTCCTGCGGAGGGTTCAAAACTTCCTTCGCCAACAATATCGCGCCCGCGCAGGTGCCGTAAATCGGTTTCCCCTTGGCGGCAAATTCCTTAATGGCCGGGCCCATGCCTTCATTGGCAAAAAATTTCAGCATGGTCGTGCTCTCACCGCCAGGCATGATCAGTCCACTAATGGCCTCGAGGTCCGCGGGGTGCTTCACCAACATCCAGGGCGCCGCCAGGGCGTCCAACATCTTGGCGTGCATGGCAAAGTCGCCTTGAATGGCGAGAATACCGACGGGTTTGTGGCCGTTGTTCATGGAAGAAAAGCTGTCAGTTGTCCGTAGTCAGTCGTCAGTTGTCCCTTGCAGACTCTTTCAAACCTGTACATACTCGGTCGTCGAAACTGGCTCCGGGAGGGGATCGCCTTGTTCCCGCATACTGGAGATATGAAGCTCCATGGCTGCGCGAATTAGCTGCAAGGCCTCCTCGCGCGTTTTCCCCACAACGGCGCAGCCGGTTAGATCCGGCACGTAGGCACCGAAACTGTTCCCACCTTTTTCGATAACGACGAGGTAATGCATGACTGAATTCTCTTCCTCGTGCCATCACTCAATTGAGCGGGCCCACCCGGCAGCGTTCCACACCATGGCGAAAGGCTGCTTCATGAGAAGTCCGATATCAGTATCAAAGCCCTCCAAAAGCACCTCGGGAAGTAGAATCACATCCGTGTCGAAGCGCCCGACGCCGTGTAGACGCGCCGTTTCTTGAGGGCCAATGGTGTAACCCTTGACCCCAAGGAGGCTTATCATCACCGCGAAAGGGACTTCAGCCCCCAGGAGTTTCAAGGACGAGACGTAGTATCCAAGCTTCTCAATCACGTCCGCTTTGAGATTAGCTCCTTGGAGGTGGCCCCCATGCGATGTCAGCGAAGTATCAACGGTCTCGAGCGCGCCATTCCGGAAGATTTCGAGATAATTTGACGCGCAGCGATTGTCGCGTGAGCTGGTGTATCTGACATAGCCTTCGAGATTATACCGTCCGTCCCACCCTGCTGCGAGGCCGAGCGGTATGAACTGCAGTTCACGAGACACGACAGCAACTGACTGCAAGTCGATCTGAGCGAGAGAGGAAAATGCTGCCAGAGGCACAACATGAAGCACGATCTTTGCACCCTGGACCAATGTTACCGGTGTGTCATCGGCCCTGATCTTGGCAATTCGGTCGAGGCGGAAGTCCGTTACGCGCTCTGCGGTCTTGTCGGACAGCAGGAAGGCAGCCTTGATCTCCTCCACGTCAAGTTGGTATTTCCCGTTCGAGGTGCGGGCGAAAAAGCGCGAGCTGCCCCCATAAGTCACCATGTGAGGCGACGCAAAGCTCTTCGGAACGCGTATTACGATGGCCTTCTTTCCGCCCGCCAGTGGCACCGCCCAGACGACCACGCCGGGTATTCTGGGCTTGATTCCATCGCGAATGCTGTTGTCGAGCGCGGTGACGGTGGCGTCAGGGTCATCTATCATATCTAACCCGCAAAGCTCAACTGGAAGGCCCCCCTCTTCTTTCATGCCATACACCAAGTGGCCCCCGCTCGCGTTAGCAAAAGACGAAACGTCAGCGAGAAACTCCTTGTTCTCTGCTTTCGAATTCCGCACAAGAGCCTGCTTGTACTCGATGGTTTTCCGCTCCGAGACCTGGTTTTCGATAAGCGCATGAAGGTCAGCCTCAACGACCTGCTCGATGGGCTTTTCCAGAGGCATAATGTCTCCCGCAAATCTGGTCCTCACCGACAACGGACAAAGGACAACTGACCACGGACAGCCTTGCTTACCACCCACGCGTCTGTAATAGTTCCTTGGGGTCCATCTTCTGGACGTCCAGGCCTTTCATGGCCTCCCCGACTTCTGCGGAGCACTCGGCCACGACGAGCGGCTCGTTGTAATGGGTAGTGGCGCGGACGATGGCCTTGGCGCGCTGTGCCGGGTCTGACGACTTGAAGATGCCGGAGCCCACGAACACCGCTTCTGCCCCAAGCTGCATCACCAGTGACGCATCGGCCGGAGTGGCAATCCCGCCCGCGGAGAAATTCGGCACCGGAAGCTTGCCGTTCTGGCTGACCCATCTCACCAAGTCATAGGGGGAGCCGAGTTCCTTCGCCTTCGCCATCAATTCCTCTTCCCGCAACGTGGTGAGCTGGCGAATCTCGCTGGTGATGGCGCGAATGTGGCGCACGGCCTCGACGATGTTGCCCGAACCCGCTTCTCCCTTGGTACGGATCATCGCCGCGCCTTCCCCGATGCGCCGCAGCGCTTCGCCCAGATTACGCGCGCCGCATACAAACGGCACCTTGTACCCCCACTTGAGGATGTGATTTTCCTCGTCGGCCGGGGTCAGCACTTCACTCTCATCTATGTAATCAACCCCCACGGCTTCCAGCACCTGCGCCTCGGCAAAATGGCCGATGCGCGCCTTGGCCATCACCGGGATGGTCACCGCACACATGATCTCCTTGATGATCTTGATGGACGCCATGCGGGCCACGCCGCCTTCTTTGCGAATGTCCGCCGGCACGCGCTCCAGCGCCATGACGGCGGTGGCGCCCGCGTCCTCGGCGATCTTGGCCTGCTCGGCGGTGGTGACGTCCATGATCACGCCCCCCTTGAGCATTTCCGCCAAGCCCACTTTCAATTTCATTTGCTGATCATATTCCCACATTGAAAGACTCCTTGATTGACAATTAATATTCGAAAGTCAAAACTTGAAAGTCAACGCTTCAGAGGACGAATTCGCGTACTTTCAACTTTTGACTTCCTTTCACACCAGCGCCACGCTCGCACCCGCCGAGGAACGAGGACTTCCCTTCCTCGCCCGGCGCATTTCCGCCTTCAGCAAATCGCCCAGGATGGCAGCGCCCTTCTCAATCTTATCATCGGGAAGCGCCGTGTAACACAGGCGCAGCGCGTTATGCCTGGGATTTTGAAAATAGAAGTAGCGCGCCGGGGCAAAGATTATGCGACGCTCGCGCGCCTTCACCAGCAATTCCGCGGCATCCAAGAACGCGGGAAGTTCCACCCAAACCGACATCCCCCCATCCGGATAGATGACCCGAACCTCCGCGGGAAAATGCCGCTCGATGGCGCGGCGCAGCAATTCCAGCTTGTGGGCATAAACCTTGCAGGTTTTGCGGATCCATTTGTCCAGCCAGCCACGGGCGCCCAATTCCTGGATGACGGCTTGGCCAAGCAGATTGGTGTGCAAGTCGGCGCGTTGTTTTGCCCACTGCAGGCGCTCAACTACCTGACGCGAAGCCACCAGCCAGCCCACGCGCAGACCTGGAAACCCTACCTTGGAAAAGCTGTTCAGATAAATCACCAACCCCGCCGAGTCGAGAGTTTTTAGGGGAGGAATCTGCCGGCCGCGATATCGCAACGCGCCATAAACGTCGTCCTCGACGACGGGAACCTGAAAGCGCTCGGCCAGTTCCAGCAGCCGTTGCCGGGCCGCCAGGGGCATCGTGAAGCCCGTGGGGTTCTGGAAAGTCGGGCTACAAAATATCAGTTTGACGCGCGTCTGCTCGAGCAGGGACTCGAGCGCATCAAGATCCATGCCCTCCGGCGTTACCGGAACCCCCACCAGCCGGACTCCGGGCGACTCGAAAACATTCCACAGGCCGGTGTAGGTGGGATTCTCACACACCACCGTTTCGCCCGGGGATATCAGCGCGCGGCGCAGCAGGTCGAGCGACTGCTGGCAACCGTGAGTCACCAGGATTTCGTCGAGTTCCACCGGAATGCCGTCGCGCCGCAGACGAGTTTGCAGATAGGCCTTCAAGGGCTGGTATCCGCCCGTGGAACCGTACTGCACCAAGCGTCCGCCCTCACGGCGCAGGACAGCATCCGCGGCCCGGCGCACGAGGTCAGGGGACGTCAAATCTTCCGCACCATGGGCGGCAGCAAAGGAGATGACCCCTTCCTCCATGGAACTCGCCATCAAGCGTCCCAAGGAATCGTCACGCGGCTCTTCCGGAAAGAAACTTTCCCAGAAAAGGTCCTGGGCTGGGCGGCGCGCCTGGCCGCGGGGCCTGCGCAGGGTACCCCCCAGCGGCGTCACAAAAGTTCCGCGCCCCACCGTCCCTTGAATCAGGCCCTCGGATTCAAGATCGGCGTACGCATTGCCCACGGTCGTCCGATGCACTCCCAGTTGATGGGCGAGCTCACGGCTGGGCTCCAAGCGGTCGCCGGGTTTCAGCCCGCCGTTCAGAATGCGGTCGCGAAGTTGATCGCGAATCTGCATATAAAACGGTCTGTGCAAACTCGCATCCAATGTAACCAGCATGGTCAATTAACTCCTCTGGTCTGATGACCAGTCCAATTTATAGCTTGTATGAAAGGATGTAAAGAGCCAAGTAGGCCAAGTTTTGCGTGGGCCAATTCCTCCAAACCGGATCATGGGTCTATAAGTCGAGATCTCTTGCCAGACCGAGATGTTCTCATGGAGCGAACGCAAGGGCGGAACGGGGGCGGAATCCAAAATCGCAGGCGGATTGCTCCCCGTGGGCTATAAATCCCGGAGGAACGGATTCGTCTCTCGTTCCTCCCCGATGGTCGTGGGCGAGCCGTGCCCCGGAAACACCGGCGTCGGATCGGGAAAGATCAGCAAGCGGCCGCGAATGGACCGCAAAATTTCCTCCAATGAACCGCCCCAGAGGTCGGTGCGGCCAATGCTCCCTTGAAACAGCGTATCACCGCTTAGAATCCGATGGTTCTCGCCAGGGAGGTGGAGTGAGAGGCTGCCCGGAGAATGGCCCGGCGTATGCAATACCTCCAAACGCAGCGTGCCGCATCGCAGTGAGTCACCCTCTTTCAAAAACTGGTCGACGTCCGTCACCCCCGGCCCCGGGACGCCCAACCACTCTGCCTGCAAAGCCAGGTTTTGATAGAGGGGCAAATCGCCCTGGTGCATCAGCACGGCCGCGCCGGTGGCCTGCTTGAGTTTCTCGATCCCCCCAACGTGATCAATATGCGCGTGAGTGGCGACGATGTATTTCACGCGCAGGCGATGCTTGGCCAGAATCTGTTGCACTTGCTCAATGTCATCGCCCGGATCGATCACTACCGCTTCACCTGTGGACTCATCCCCGAGAACCGAACAATTACAGGCCAGCATTCCCACCGGAAGAATCTCGTGAATCATTGCTGCTCGCTCACCTTTCCTCACTGAATTCGCCGCACGCTCCGAAGTTCCATAGTATTATATTCGATTGGGATGTTTCAGGACGAACCCGTTAATTCGCGACGGGCTAAACCTCTTGAAAGAAAGGAGCCACCATGGCGGCACTCAACAACGAAGCGGTTCAACAAGGATTGGCGAAAATGCCAGGGTGGTCCTATGAGGGGAAAGAGCTGCACAAGAAATTTACCTTCAAATCATTCTTGCCGGGCATTGAGTTTGTCAATAAGATCGCCCAGGCCGCCGAAAGCGCCGGGCATCATCCCGATATCACCATCAACTATAATGTAGTGGGAATTGGCCTTTCGACTCACAGCCAAGGCGGGGTCACCGAGAAGGATTTTGACTTGGCGCGCAAGGTCGATCAGATTCACTCGGCGCTTGCTTGATCCCTTCCTTTGTCCAAGCTGCCCTGCCGAGAATGGTTGTGGAGACATTGGCCGGTGCTGATTTCGCCATCCGCGTTTGCGGGAAGTTTTCCTTTCGTCAATGTGAAAGTTCGGTGTGAAATTTCGGGCTTGTCCTCGCCAGCGGAATGCGCATAGAATCCACCCGCATTGCGGACAGAAATTATGCCGACCTTCATGCAATGGATTCACTTGATAGCTGGGGTGGTGGGCCTCGGAGGAATGGGCTTCCTGCTCCTCATTTTGATCCCTTCCCTGGGAGTCCTGCGCGAGGATCAACGCGCAGAACTTTCCAGGGCTGTGGCGGGGCGATTCCGATGGGCAAGTTGGAGCGCCATGACGCTGTTGCTCATCTCCGGCCTGTATAACATTCGCCGCTACTATTGGGAAGAGCCCTGGGGCTCGGCGTGGAAGTTTTTGGCCCTGAAAATCCTCCTGTCCTTTCTCCTCTTCGCAATTGTCCTGGGGCTCACTCTCCCCTTTAAGTTGTTCGAACCTCTCCGCGCCCGCCGGCGAATGTGCCTCCTCGTGGCCTTCACCCTGGGGGTCGTTGTGGTGCTGATTTCCGCCTACCTGCGGCGCGGTTGATCCCGCCAGAAAGTCTTCCCTACTACTTGCTATGGAAAACCGCTTGCTTGAATGAACCTCTCTGATTTTCAATCTTCTTTTGCAGCAAGTTAATTGCATAGATAAGCTGCTCGGGCCGAGGCGGGCACCCCGGCACGTAAACATCAACGGGGATGAACTGGTTGACACCTTGCACGATGGCATAATTATTGAACACTCCGCCGGACGTCGCACAGGCGCCCATGGAGATGACCCACTTGGGTTCGGGCATCTGCGCATAGAGCTTTTGAATCACCGGAACCATCTTCTGGGCGACGCGGCCGGCGACAATCATCAAATCCGCCTGGCGCGGCGAAGCCCGGAACACCTCCGCACCAAATCGCGCCAGGTCAAAGCGCGAGGCGCCTGCCGACATCATCTCAATGGCGCAGCACGCCAGGCCGAAACTGAAGGGCCAAATCGAGGACTTGCGCGCCCAGTTCACCGCCTGGTCAAGCTTGGTGAAGATGAGGCCTTCGAAGCCGGATTGATCAGTTGCCGTTGGAATGCCCATCCCACCTTCATTATGCCACGCCGCGGCTGCATCTTCAACCCCGCCTTAAGGCCTGATCAGTTCTTGGGGGGTGACTCTAAGCGATAATCACCGCAACTACAGGCATCGACAAACTTCATTTCGACGTTCAACCTGCGTATGGTCTGACCTTTTAACTCAGTTTTCCCCTGCACGATCACTGGCTTGGGCGGGGCGTATTCATCGATATAACGATAGCGCCATATATCTGTAGGTTTCGCGAAATTGGCGCTGGCAACAGGGTGACTGTCGATTTCGTCGGGCGGCCCATACATGATGTAGATTCGGCCGCGGTCGGTCTTCCAACCAGGAACATTCGCCGCAAAGTGTTCGTTCGCGTATGCGATGCGGCGATAATACTCCTCTTTGAACTCGTTTTCGGCGGAGCCGGGTTTGGGATTGCGGCGATCCCAGAACTGTTGGATAAACAGTTGGCGCTCGTCGTCCGTGGGGAGTTTCTCAAAAGCGGCTCGTTCTTCGTTGGTGATGAGGTAGGGGACTTCCTCGCTCGGCCATTGCTCGTACCACCCGGGTAAGTTCGGCGCGCGTTCGCTGCTTTCGGCTGCCGGATGCTCGCTGGCCGTGGTCTGGGCATAGGCAATCGCGCCGTGGACAGAGCCCTTCCCGTTATTAAACCACCCCTTGTGAGTTCGAACGTTGTAGTGGACTTCCTCAGCAACCAAATGGCTCTGGCGATCCGTGAACACCACATGGCCTCGAGCCGTTACGTCGCCCGTAGCTTCATCGAAAGTGGCCTCGTCCGCCTTTACCTGCATGCCCTCAAAAGCGATATCGACGTTGCCGCGAAGATGCAAAGTGTCCTTATCCTTCTGCTGGGAGTCCGCGTGGATGCTGACATTCTTTTCGGCAGCCTGCAATTCTTCTGGCGGGCTTTTGCTACTTTCGGTTGCCGGAGGCTCGCTGGTCTTGGCCTGGGCATGGGCCATCGCGCCGAGGCACAATCCCATGGCTGCAAACGCCGCGGTCAACAGCGTGGTCGCGGCCAGTCGAGAAATCGCCGGCGGTTCCTTACCTCCGAGTAGGCGCCTGATGCGTGTTGCCAGCGATCCTCCACTGGCGCCGAGAGCAACCACCGGGACGGAAGCTTGGTGTTCTGCCAGGAAGGATAAGGCTTTCGCATAGGATAAGGGATCGCCACTCATGCTGATCGCCCAGTCATCGCAGCAGTGTTCGCGTTCCCGGCGTATCTGCTTCGATATCCACCAAACGGCGGGGTGATAAAAAAGCAAAGTTTCCACCACCGATTGGAAAATATTGACCAGGTAGTCGTGGCGCCGGATGTGGGCCAGTTCGTGGGCCAGCAGGGCTTCCACTTGGCTCGCCGAAAGCCCCGCGAGGCAACCGACAGGAATCAAAATCGCCGGACGCAGCCACCCAATGACCATGGGCACTTCGACCGCGGTGGAATTCACCAACTTGATCGCGCGCGCGACTCCGAGGCGGCGACTCACCTTCTGTAACCGTAATCGCAACTCTCCAGTGGCTGGTTCGGTGGCGAGAGACTTCATTCTCCAGGCGGCGATTAACCCGATATTCAATCGGCTCCAAAGAAGCATCACGCCCGCGAACCAGATCGATATGACCCAGGGCACCGCCTGATCCAATTCTCTTGCCACCTGATCCCGCCAAGGCTCCGGTGTCCCACTCCAGCTACCCTGAAAAGCCCGCCCCGCATGACTTTCAAAGGGTATCGCACTCACTACACTTTGCGGTGAGCCTGCGAGATGCCACCAGGTGGCCAGAGGCAGAACCAGCATCAGAACCAATGCGCCACAAGCAGCGACGTATCGCCATTGCGGCCGCCTGCTGCTGAGCAGCCATAGAACCCCGGCCAGCAAAATCGCCACCGCGGTTCCCTGCCACAGGAAATGCAGCAAGGTCCAACCGAGGGCGTGAATGGCCGGGTGCTGAGAAAACTCCATGAGGGTTTTCATCGCGATCCTTTCTCGAACTCGTCTAGAATCTGCCGGATCTCTGCCAGTTCGGCGGCGGAGACTTTCTGCGATGAGAGCGCGCCAAGCACCAGGCTCTTGGCAGATCCATCGAAGGCTCGCTGCAATAGATTTCTTGCTAATTGCTGTTGCGTCTGCTCTTTGGGAAGGCGTGCCTCATACACGTGCGAACGATAACGTTCGCTGCGGGCGAGCAGACCTTTTTCCACCATCACCTGCATCTGCTTCAGGACGGTGGTATAGCCTGTCTGTTTGCTGCGCAAAGCATTGTGGACCTCGCGAACCGTGCTCGGCCCCAGATTCCAGAGAATGCTGAGAATGGCCAACTCCGCCTGGGTGGGGAGTGGCATGGCAGAAGGGGATGCGTCGCGTCGCTTCATGGAAACACCGTACTACGATACCTATCGTATGTCAACGATTATTTTCGTACAGGAGGCAGGTTTCTTCCATAAGCTTCAGGGCCAGCAGCAGGTTGGCCTGGGTCCACAGCAGGGGAACGTGGTCGTTGGGGACGTAGAGGCCGGCCTCGAGGTAATAAAGTTCCGGACAACGGAAAGCGGGTACACCTGCCTCGTCGGCGGCGGTAATCTGTCCTAAGGACCGGTTCAGATACTCGATTTGTTTTGCCCGATCTTCCGGCAACCGGGATGTTTTAAACTTCAAGTCGAACGCACAGGTAATGATCGGGTCGAAAATGCACCACTGGGCTTCCTGTCCCACGGCCGGCAGAAGGCGGCTACGGCCGGAAATATCATCACTTACATCTGCGGTGCGTTCCGCCGGCCTGAGCTTTTTCTTGTAATCGGGCGCCCAATAGGAATCGCCCAAGTAGCGGCGGATGCCGACTTCACCCTGGAGATGATTGATGATGTCAGCGAGGATCCGGTCGGCGGTCTGGCCTTCGACAATCTCCAGCGGGTAGACAAGAAACAGCAATGCGGAATCATACCGGCGTTGCTTTAAGGGGTCGGGCTGGATGCATTCCGAGGGCAGAATCTCTCTCAGCGCGGCTTGACCGCGTTCCACCAGCGGTTCGAGCATCTCGGCGGTAATGAGAGTCCCGCGCTGGTCGCGGAGGGGACCGGCGTTGAGCAAGAGTTTTCTGAACTCCGTGAGGCCGGCCACCACCACGCCAATGCTGGAGGCCGATATCTTGCGCGTTTCCTCCCAATGTCCGCTGTCTTCATCCTGCCAGTAGCCGATGGCCTCAAAGTAGGGTGGAAAGAGGGCCAGCATGTTCAGTTCATCCGCGCCCGGGGCGAGGGCTCCTTCATTCACCAGCTTGCAAAACATCCACAGGAAGTATCCCAGGGCGTCGTTTTGCGCGTGCGCCCACTTCTCCTTCACCTCCTCCAGGGTGTTGCCCTCGAATCTGATGTGGGGCCGGTTCATGGGGATGGTGGCGTCCGCGGTCCCCGCGATAATGTCGATGAAGCGATTTTGGTGTTTGATGAAATAGGCCATCAAAGTGCGGAGATTGCGGATGGCTACCCCGGTGCGGCCCACCCGGAAGTGGGCGTGGGCAATGTGAATGTTGTCACGCACCCAGACGTAGGAGTACCCCGTATAGCTCTTCGCGCTGCCCAGGGCGGCGGCCGGGAACAAGCCGTTCGGCAAGGAAGCAAAGGTAAGAGTCCCCATTGCTTCGAGGAGGGCGGAGATCGCCCGGATTTCCGCCAGGCAGTATTCGGGTCTGATCATGGCGTTGCGTAGCGGGTTTCTTATCAAGGTCAAAGGGCCTCCTCGCAAAATGTTGGTCGCGCCTGATGCGGGGGGTTCTCAACAAAGCGACCGGGCGCTGGGCTCTTGCCACGCCGCGGCAGCCTGACTGCTGCTGCTTCCTATCCTAAGCTTCTCGAGCTCGCGCCGAGAATACCAAAACAGAATTACGATGAGAACCACACCCACAGCCCAGATCATTCCCGCCCTCCAATGAGATCCCGAAAGCAAGCCCCGGTCGTCCCAGTGTTGGGCGATATAAAATATCGGGCCACATGCGGACACGACAACGCTGCAGCCGAATCCAGCCCAGTCTTCCAGAGAGAAAACGTGCAGGGAAAAAAAGCGCCGGGAGAAAACGGGCAGGGAGAAAGAGCGCTGGCGCGGGTTGCGCAACTTTTCACACCAGTCCTCATACTTTTGCAGGAGCCCAGGGTCTTCAGCAGGATGCTCACGGAGAAACCGTGCGAGGATACTAACGCGGAGCTGCAACTGGTAGGCGTATAAGTCGATATAGACGCAAACAAAGGGAACAAGCAGAAGCAGCCGATAATTCGGCGAGCTTTCCTTGACTAGCCCTAAAGCTGTTACCCCCAGTGCGGCCGTCACGACCAGTTTCCATTTCGCCAGGTCGTGCCCCGTTTCCGTGGTCGCGTTGATTTCCTGTTTTAGAAGGTTAAGAACCGAATCCATACGTCACCTCCATCGTCCCAATTGCAGGGCTGAAACTCCCCAATGTTCCGGCCTGCAAGCTAAAGGTTATCACGCAAATTAAGCGTCATTCGCTTTGAACTTATACCCCCGATGCGCTACAACCCGAGTTTTTTCATAAACATCCTGGCAAAACTGGCCAAGTGTGCTTGTTTTCGATAAGATCCTCGAACAGGATCTTTCCAACTTGTTATCTCTTGTGTTTTCAGGCACATTTAGCGGTTGTGCGTATCATCGATGTAAGCCGTTTCTCTTCAATAACATACTGGGATATCCTGAAACTGAAACTTTTCCACCGTTTGTTTTCAATAACATTCCGACTTTGAACGTACAAACGTTAACTTTTTTCTCCCGGCTTCCTTGGCAAACACCTCCCCAGCCTCTCCTCACAGATTTCGAGATCCGCTTGGACAAATGCCTGCGCCATGTCCACATACTTCGCCGGAAATACCTGGTGGTATGAAAAAAGCCGCCGCGCCGTCCTCCCCACTTGGCCGAGGGGTGCATCCATCAGGGCCTTAAGGAAATTGATGTATTCCGGGGAACGATTTCCGTGCCGAAACCGGTTCAGCCGCGACCAAGCCTTGCCCCGCGCCGTCCGGGGGCCGGTGGATTTCCTGGAGTTGCGGCGATTGGAGGCCAGCAGAGCAGGAGTCAGGGTGGGAGACTTACGCAGCGACATGGCACCGCCTCGATTCTAAAACCCCTCCATTGTATACCAGAACGATACTCATGTCAAGAATAAAAGCAAGTATTAGAGCCTACAAAATGTCGCTCCACCGAAAGGGAGCCAAGGTGAAGCTTCCCTAAGTCGCAGCATGGGTGCTCGGCAGCCAACCCATCTGCGTACTCTGGACGACAAAAGCCGTGGCGGACATCCCTGATTATCATTCCGGAATATACCCAAGCAAAGAGGTACCAGGGCAATCTCATTGGCGGGAGTTTTCGGTAAAGCAGTGCATGTCTTCGTCTGCAACTCCGTCTGGAAGGAGTGTGCCATTGACCAGCCGACGGTGGTTCTCCTTCAGAACATCCGACACTTTTTCAAGCTGAAACTCGAGCGTTTTGGTGGTGGTCACGCGATCGACTACCAGCCTGAGAGATTTGGGCTGATTGCTGGAAAACTGGGCTTCCAACTCTTCCGGGCTCTTCCCTGTTGGGTCGACTCCGTTGACCGAAAGGATGACGTCGCCTTGGTGGATGCCTGCTCGAGAGGCCGGTCCCTGCTCAAGACCGCCAACAATTACCTGAGGTGGGTGTGCGAAGATGAAGATTTCAAAGCCCCCGTAGTAAAGGTCCGTGTTGAGAGGATAATGCAGCGGGAAGACACGGTGGGAAATAGGCCGCTGTTCGTTTTCGTTCATCCGTTGGACTTCGGCTTCGGTAGTATCAAGAGGGACTACAAACCCGCCTGCTCCCTTCAACCCCGCTGCGGCGAGAATGGATGAAAACTTCTCTCGCTGAAGGAGCGCTTCATATACCTTTCCCTTACGCCAAAGCTTGAGAGTGACCTGGCCGGGCTCATCTGAGCGAGAGCGAAGCAGTTTCGCTACTTCGGGCAGAGGCATCCCCTGCACCTCTTTGCCGTCAACCGCTAACAGGCGATCCCCGGACCTTAGCCCCGCCTGTTCAGCGGGTGATTTTGCTGTCACGCCGCCGATGAAAATGGGACATGCTTCCGTCGAAGGAACGAATATGGACGCGCCAATTGAATAAGGGTCAGGACCCTCCTGCGCAAGAGCGGCGGAGAATTTCAGGGATCCTGAGACGAAGCCTAATACGAAAGCGAGGGGAGTCAGTGCCAAAAGCACGAAAAGCCTTGGCACGCCACCTACCTTCCTTTGGTTTTTAGTTATCGGGGCCACTATCCACCTCCAGCCTGTGCGGCGTCTGCAAGGGGTAGCGGTCAGCGCATTCCTGACCGCGGGCCTTTCTTGAGCACAAGCCTAACCAGATTCAGGAACCCAAAAACCAGCAAACAGATCCAGAGGTCAACGAGCGCGGGCAGCCCGGAGCTTAATCCCGAGTCCATTCGGGCAGCCGCCGGAAGGATGGGTGAAAAGAGGAAGTAAAGGGTATTGCCAATCAGGATGCCGAGGAGGCAAAAGTACCATGTCCTGGTGCGACTCGAATCTTCGTCCGGAAGCATATCGCCCACATCGCGGCCGATGTTCGGGTCAACCCCTTGTGCCATGAACAAGGCGCCGCGAAGATGGCTCCGCTGGCCACGCAAGTCCGCAATGCCGTGCCTCAGGCCCGCACCGAGTTTCGGGAGTTTGCCGGGGGCGAAGAGTATTAAGACGATGAGCAGAATGAAGAACAGGTGAGCGGGTTGGAACACGCCATGCATCGAATCTCCGAATCGATCCATCCCGAACTCTGACGATATGGAGTATAACAAATTGGAACGGCAAGCGTAACACGGACCTGTTCACGGGCGGCGCCGACATTGCCCTTTATGTCGGCAACCGTTCCGAAGCCATGACAGGCCAGGGCTAGGGCGCCTGGACAGGGATGTAGCGGGCGTTGCTGGAGCGCATACATGAAAAGCAATGTATGCGCCACCCGCGGGCGCACGGAGCCAAATTTCGGAGTGCGGGAGATCGCTCCCGCCTTTTCTACCGCTGACTCGTCAGCCGTGGCTAATTCGCCGCGCCGAGCCGCGGCGATGGAAAGCGGCGACGAGTCGCCGCACTCCAAGCTGCGGTTCGTTTGCCCGTGGCGAGAAACCTGGGCTAATCATGGTGGGCGGTGCGGCCTTGGATGAGGTCCACGGCGTGGGGCAGCAAATCCCCAATGGTCTCGATCGAGTCGTAGGCGCCGTGGGGGCTTCCGGGGAGGTTGACAATGAGCTTGCCTTTGCGCACCCCCACCACGCCTCGCGACAGGGCGGCGCGCCGCGTCTTCTTGACGCCTTCGGCGCGCATCAATTCCGCGAGACCGGGAATTTCTTTTTCGATCACCGCGCGCGTTGCCTCCGGGGTCACATCGCGCGGGCCGACGCCCGTGCCCCCCGAGGTGACCACCGCGTCGCAGTCCTCAGCATCGGTGAGGGCCTCCAACCGTTGCCGGATGGTATTCAAATCGTCAGGGAGAATTTCAATGGCCACAACTTGCCATCCGCGCTTTTCGAGCACATTGCGAACCGCCGGGCCGGAAAGGTCCGGGCGCTCGCCCCGCGAGGCGGCGTCGCTGAGGACAAGAATGTGGGCTCGCAGCATTGTAGGTGCCAGGTGTCAGGTGTCAGGTACCAGGTGTCAGGTCCGAAACTCGAAAATCGAAATTCGAAACTCGCACCTCTACCCTCGAATTTCGAGTTTCGCTCTTTCCCGACACCTGACACCTGACACCTTGTTCATCCCGCGTCGCGGTTCGCTTCGTCGATTCTTCGCAGGCCCTCCATCATCAGGACCTGGGTGGACATGGTCGTGGTGTGCTCGGGAGAATTCTTCTGGAAATCCACTTCCCAGTCACCATCCGTCCAGGCCAGGACCTTGAAAACCGCGGGGTCGCCTTGCAAATCGCCGCAAACGGCATGATTCACCTGGCCATCGCCGAAATAGAGCGTACACTCCTCGCCGCCCGAGCGCAGGATCAGCGCGCAGGTTTTGCGCCCCTGTTCGAGGGTCTGCATCCAGTCGATCAAGCTGATCTCGGCCAGCCGCCCCTTGATGCCCGCGCCGCCCTCCTTTTCCATACGCTGCTGGAGCAAGCGCGCGGTGATCCGGCGCGCCTGCTGCGCAAGGTCACGGGTGAAAAAGGGCTTGACGAAGTAATCCTCAACGCCCTCTAAAACCATGCGCAAGTGCTCATCGATTTCCTTCTGGGAGGCGAGGAAGACAAAGGGAATATTCTGGGTTTCTTTGCGCGCGCGAAGTTTGTCAAATAGCGCGCGGCCGTCCATGACCGGCATCGTGTAGTCCGAAATAATCAAATCCGGTTTGGTATCGATCGTCTTCATCAAGGCATCGGCGCCATCCGTGGCGGTAATGACCTCGCCACACTTCTCCAGGCTCTGGCACATGAGCTTGAGAATCGTCGGATTGTCATCGACGACAAGGATTTTGAGAGTTGACGCCACTCGCCAGCCTTCCTTAGGTGTCAGGTGTCAGGTGCCAGAAAAAAGCGAAACTCGAAATTCGAAACTCGAAATTCGATCTTGACTTGCGAGTTTCGAATTTCGATTTTCGAGTTTCGAAGCCGACACCTGACACCTGTTCTTACCTTGCCCGCCTCGCTTTGGCGTGATAATGGCCGCTCCGGCCCCCGCTCTTTTCGAGCAAGCGGAGTTCAGAGATTTCCATGCCGCGGTCCGCCGCTTTGCACATGTCGTAGACCGTCAACGCCGCCACCGCCGCCGCGGTTAGGGCCTCCATTTCGACTCCGGTGGGGCCAGTCGTGCGCACTGTAGATGAAATCTCCACGCCATTCTTGCAGAAATCCGCCCGAACATCAATATGACTCAAGAGCAGGGGATGGCAAAGGGGGATCAGTTCGGCGGTCCGCTTGGCTGCCGCGATGCCTGCCACGCGCGCAATTTCCAAAGGATTCCCCTTGGGATTGTGCCGGGCAGCGCGCCGGGCGGCAGCGCTCATCCTGACGCGTACACTCGCCACTGCCTCCCGCAAGGTGGCGGGCTTGGAAGACACGTCAACCATGCGAATGCGGCCGGCACGATCGTAATGGCTTAGCTTCTTAACCATGTTGAATTGCCGATTTTCGATTGTCGATTGTCGATTGAACAATTGGGAATTTCCGTCCGAAGTTCTCATCTCAGTTTTCAGCAAATGCATTTACTGACTAAATGTAAACTGCTAAGTTGCATTCGGCAATCGACAATCGGCAATCGACAATCCTCAATCTTTGGTCATCACGTCCACCCAATCTCCGGCCGCGAGGCTGGTTGGGTGCGGGCGCATGACGATGAAACCGTCGGCCGCGGCCACTCCCACCAGATCCCCGGAGCCCTGCCAGCCCACCGCGTTCACCACGGGATCGCCGGATGAGCGGTCCACGCGCGCCGGCAGAAACACTGTCAGCCCGGTTCGTTGCCGCAAGGGTTGCGCCAATCGCGCCCGCAGAAAAAGCGGGGTCTCAAAATCCGCACCTGCCAGAGCGGCAAGTGCCGGGCGCGCAAACAACGCGAAGGTCACGAAAGTCGAAATGGGATTGCCCGGCAAACCGAAAAAAAACTTTCCCGCCACGCGCCCGAAAACCAGGGGCTTTCCCGGCCGCAGGGCCACGCTCCGAAAGTAAAACTCCGCGCCCAAATCGGCAAGAACCTGCTCCACGAAATCGTACTTCCCTGCGGAAACTCCGCCGGTCAGCAGCAGCAGGTCCGCGTTCAACCCTTCCAGAATCAAGCTGCGCAAAGCATCCGGGCGGTCCGGCGCAATCCCCAGGCAGCGAGCGATGCCGCCCGCCGCCGCCACCTGCGCGGCGAGAGCGATGGCGTTGCTGTTGCGAATCTGAAACCACTCGGGCCGCTGCTCCACCGGCACAATTTCATCACCGGTGGGAAGAATGCCCACCCTCGGGCGAAAAACAACCGGTACGGGCGACTTTCCCACCGCGGCAAGCAGCCCCAGTTCGGCCGGGCCCAGCCGCCGGCCTCGCGGCAAGACGACGCTCCCCACTCGAGCTTCACTTCCCTGCCGAACAACGTTTTCCCCGGATTGAACCCCGCGCTGGATCTTTACGCTGCCGCCCTGCGATTCCGTGTACTCGAGCATGACCACCGCGTCGGCGCCGGCGGGCAACGGCGCGCCCGTCATGATGGAGACGCACTCCCCCGCACCTACAACGCCCGTGAAGTGCCCGCCCGCGCGAATCTCCCCGCGCAAACGCAGCTCAACGGGCGGCGCAGCGACGTCCCCCGCGCGCACCGCAAATCCATCTCGAGTGGAGCGATGAAAAGGCGGATAATCACGGTCTGCCGCAACGTCCTCCGCCAGGACTCGGCCACGCGCCTCGCCCAAAGGCACAGCTTCCGTCCCCGGCCGGAAGTTCGCCGCGGCCAGCTTCTCTTTGACGAGATTAAGCGCCTGCTCGAAGGAAAGCATTATTTGGCTGTCACTTGTCCGTGGTCCGTGGTCCTTAGTCCTTGGTCATTGGTCGGTCGATAGTTTTCCACCATTGGTAATAAACGGGACACGGAACCTGACCTCAGGACGTAACAACGGGCCACTGACTACGGACAACGGACCAAGGACAAAGGACAAGTGACTAAGGACAAATGACAGACTTGTCCAACCAAACCGACTGCTCGCGCTCCGGTCCCGTTGAAACCATGGCGACTTTCACGCCCACCTGATCGGCAAGAAACTTGAGGTAATCCTGGGCGCACGGCGGCAATTGCGAAAGTTCGCGGGCGCCGTAAGTGTGCTTTTGCCAGCCGGGAACGGTGCGGTAATGAACTTTCATCAGCTCCAAGCTTTCAATTTCCGGAGGGAAATCCTTAAACCGTTTGCCCTTGTATTCATATTCGACCCCGACGGGAATTTCCGCCAGGGGATCAAGGATATCCAGCTTGGTGATGATGATCGCGTCCAGATGATTGATGCGAACGCCATAGCGCGCGACCGGAACATCGAACCATCCGCAGCGCCGCGGGCGGCCGGTAACCGCTCCGTACTCGCCGCCGCGCTCGCGAATCTTTTCCCCTTCCTCCCCCAGAGCCTCGGTGGGGAAAGGCCCGCTTCCCACACGCGTGGCGTATGCTTTGGACACGCCGATAACCGAGTTGATGCGCGTGGGCCCCACGCCGGTGCCCGCGCAAGCCCCCCCGGCCGCCGAACTCGAGGAAGTCACAAACGGGTAGGTGCCGTGATCGAGGTCCAGCAAGGTTCCCTGAGCGCCTTCAAAAAGCACGCGTTTGCCGCGATCCATCTCCGCATTGAGGTAAACGGAAACATCCGCCAGGTAGGGAAGAATGCCCTCGGCCACTTGCAAATACTGGTCCGCCAATTCCCGGGCATTCAGGGGAGGAGCGCCAAAAAGCGCCGCGTCAATGCGGTTTTTCTCCTCCACAATTGCCATGCACTTTTCGCGGAACTTCGCCGGGTCGCTCAAATCGCAGGCCCGCAAGCCGCGCCGCCCGGCCTTGTCTTCATAAGCCGGTCCAATGCCCTTGGCGGTGGTCCCGATTTTGCCCGCGCCGCGGGCGGATTCGGCGGCCAGTTCGTGCGCGCGGTGATAAGGCAAGATCAAGTGCGCGCGGTCGCTTACCTTCAGCCGGCGGTCGACGCTCGTGCCGGCCTCTTCCAGCCTGCGAATTTCCTGCCGCAACGCCTCCGGATCGACGACCACGCCGTTTCCGATCACCGCGGTCTTGTCCGGGCGAACGATGCCGGTGGGAAGCAGTTGAAGCACATATTTCTTCGTCCCCACCAACACCGTGTGCCCGGCGTTGGCGCCTCCCTGGTATCGGGCGACGATATCAAAGTGCTCCGCCAGGGCGTCCACCACTTTGCCCTTGCCCTCATCGCCCCACTGAACACCTACCACCACGACATTGGTTGACATGCTGGCCTGCTTCTTGTTAGCTCACAGCTCACGGCTCACAGCCGACAGCCGACAGTCACTTCCGGCTGTAAGCTGTAAGCTGTAAGCTGTAAGCTGTTGGCTGTCGGCTGTTAAAGGTACTTATCGAGCATCCGGTTGATCACTTCCTTGGGCTGGGTCCCGGCAACCTGCTCCTGAATCTGCCCGGCCTTGAACAACAGGAGCGTGGGGATGCTGCGAATCCCGTACCGGGTGGCAACCGTGAGATTTTCATCCACGTTCAGCTTGCCCACTTTGGCGCGCCCCGCATACTCCACCGCGATGGCATCCACGGTGGGCGCCATCATGCGGCAAGGCGCACACCAGGTCGCCCAGAAATCCACCAGCACCGGCTGCGAGGATTTCAACACGTCTTCTTCAAAACTTTGATCGGTAAATTCCAAGGTGTGACTGCCTGCCATTCTCTAAAACCTCCAATTTCGAGGGAATCATCGGGCCGCATGCCTTCCGCGCCGATCAAGCTTGGGGCTTCTCGAGGGTTTCATAAATCCGCGAGTACGCCCGCGCCGAAGTGTTCCACGAGAAATCCTTCTTCATGCCGTTTTGCATCAGGTGATGCCAAGCGTCGGGCGATTGATAAGCTTCCAGGGCGGCATGAATCGTGGTCAGCAAGGCCTGGGGCAAATACTCCTGGAACTTGAAACCCGTGCCGGACTTGCCATCGAAAGCCTCGATGGTGTCGTCCAGGCCGCCGGTAGCGCGCACGATGGGCACCGCGCCGTACTTCAGGCTGTAAATCTGATTGAGCCCGCAAGGTTCGTAACGCGAGGGCATCAGGAACATGTCAGAGCCGGCTTCAATCTGATGGGCCAGAGTGTTGTCGTAAGCGATTTTCACCAGGAATTTTTCCGGATATTTTACGGCCATGGTCCGGAACAACTCCTCATACGCAGGCTGGCCGGTGCCCAGCGCCACAACGTAAAGATCGAGCGCCGCCAATTGCTCGGTGATGGCGGCAATCAAGTCAAATCCCTTTTGCGGGTCAAACCGTGAAACGATGCCGATCACCGGCCGGCGCAGCGCCGGCGTCTGCGCGCCCATCTTTTCCAGCAAAGCCTTCTTGCAGGTTGCCTTCCCCTGCAAGTCGGCGGATGTGTAATTCGCCGCGAGCAGCTTGTCGGTCGCGGGATCCCACTCCTGGTAGTCCACCCCATTCACAATCCCCTGAAGGTGGGCCGCCCGCGAGTGGAGTACGCCCTCCAGTCCGTAACCAAGCTCGGGGGTTTGGATTTCTTCCGCGTACTTAGGGCTGACGGTGGTGATGAAATCCGAAAAAATAATACCTCCTTTGAGGAGGTTTATCATTCCGTAATATTCCAACGCGTCGATGGTGAAAAGCCCGGCGTGCAGAGAAATCTGGGGCAGCACATGGGGAGGAAAAAGACCCGGGTACCCCAGGTTGTGCAGGGTCAACACCACCGAAGTCCTGCCAAAATAGCCGTCTTCGCGATAAAGATTGCGCAAATAGATGGGAACCAGCGCCGTCTGCCAGTCGTGACAATGGATGATGTCGGGGGAAGCCGCGCCGCGTTTCAGAAACTCCAGCGCCGCCATCGAAAACGCGGCAAAACGAGCGGCGTTGTCGGGATAGTCTTCGCCCTTCTGCTGGTAAAGGCCCTCACGATCAAAATACTCCGGGCAATCGATCAGGTAAGTTTGAACTTGCTGGTTGCGGCCGGCGTTCTGGACGGCCGCGAACTTGTATCCCGTACCGAGCGGCAGGGTCAGACTTTGTGCGTCGGGCACCTTCGAGCCGGGCGGGGTAATTCGATACCGGGGTAGAATGACTTCCACCTCGTGCCCCAGCGCCGCGAGCGCCTTGGGCAACGCTCCCACCACGTCGGCCAACCCCCCCGTCTTGGAAAACGGGACGCCTTCTGATGCGACGAATGCAACTTTCACGCCGCCTCTCCTTTCGCGACCATGCATAAACCAAACTTCGCTACGTTAGAGGATGCCCTCAGCAAAGTCAAGGTCTGGACATTTTGGGTTTTCGATTTTGGATTGGGGATTGGGGAATCAGGTGTAGCTAATCCTCTGGCACGCGCTTGCCGACTTCCATCTCGTGTTATGATGCCACGCAGAAAAGGGGGAGAATCTAAAATCCAAAATCTGAAATCCCAAATCCACCGCCATCGCCCCAAACTCGGCCAGCACTTTCTCCACGACCAGCGGTATCGCGCCAGGATTCTGGAGGCGCTTCCCCTCGAATCCGGCGAGGTGGTCTTTGAAATCGGCCCGGGGCGTGGCGCCATGACCGCGCTTTTGGCCGAGCGCGCGCGCAAGGTCATCGCCATCGAAATCGACGGAACGCTCGCGCAAAAACTTCGGGAGAATTTCCGGGAAGAATCGCGTGTCGAGATCATCCGCGCGGATGTGCTTCGCGTCGATTTTTCCGCCCTGTGCCGAGGGGAAGGAATCGCGCAAGGATTTGTTTTTGGCAACCTTCCCTACTACATCACTTCTCCCATCCTCCATCACCTGTACGCGCAACGGGACTCCATCCACGCCATGGGTCTGCTGATGCAGCGCGAGGTGGCGGAGCGCCTGACGGCGGAGCCGGGAAGCCGCGACTGCGGGTACTTGACCATCGCCACACAAGTTTATTCGCAGCCGCATATCGCCCTGGGAGTTCCACCGGGGGCATTTTCCCCGGCGCCGAAAGTGCAGTCGGCGCTGGTGACATTTCGAATGGTGGCGAAGTTCGAGGGATGGCCAAAAGCGGCTTACGACAGATTTCTGGAATTCGTGAAGCGCTGCTTTGCTCAAAAACGGAAGAACCTGCTCAACAATCTGGCGGGCATATTTCCGCGGACCCGGATCATGCAGGCGCTCGAGGAAGCCGGTAAGCCCGCCAATTTGCGCGCGGAGCAACTTTCCCTGGAAGAGCTTGCCGGCGTTTTCGAACGCCTTACTTGGGCGGCTGGGCGGGCAGGCGCGGGTGATTAGAAAAAGCCGCCGGTGTATTTCTTATAGAGCGCGAGGATTTCAGGGTTCTTCGGGTCGAGCTGGTACGCGGTGGCAATCTCCTTCACCGCCTCCGGCAGATGGCCTTCCTGGAGGAGCAACGTGCCCAGGTTGGCGTGGCCCATGGCGTACTTGGGGTCCAAGCGGATGGCTTCGCGATACTCCGCCTCGGAGCCGGTGTTGTCTCCTTGCCGGCTGAGCAAGACGCCGAGTTGGTTGTGGGAATATTGATTGGAAGGTTCCAGGCGAACGGCCTGGCGGGTTTCGGTCACACCCCCGGCGGTATCCCCAATTGCCGCCAACCCTCCTCCCAGTAGCATGTGGGCGGGAGCGTTCTCGGGATCAAGGCGAATGACTTCGCGGTATTCATCCAACGCCGCCGGCATCTTTTTCTGGATGGCCAGGATCAGACCATTCACCAGATGCGGGGTGGGGGTGTTGGGATTGATGTGCATCGCATATTGCACTTCCGCGGTCCCGCCTGCCAGGTCCCCCTTGTAGGCGAGCGCCAAACCCAGGTTGGAGTGGGCCACCACGGAATCCGGCTGCAATCGCAGCGCCTGGCGATCCTCGAAGATGCCGCCGTCCCAATCTCCTTTGGCCGTCAAGGCATTGGCATAATCATTGTGCGGAAACCAGGTGTACGGGTCCAGGCTGAGGGCTTGGCGAAATTCGGCAATCGCCGCCTCCGCATCCCTCTTTTCCAGCAGCAGAACCTGGGCGCTCGCGTAGTGGCCGGCGGCCGTGCCCGGCGCCATTTCGGAGGTTTGGTGCAGTTCCTTCAAGGCGCCGGCGAGATCGTGCACATTGAAAAGCGAAGCTCCCAAGATATTCCGCGCTTGCAGGTCGTGGGGATTCAGCCGCAGGGCCTCACGCAACTCAGGGATAGCCGTGGCGGGATCGCCTCGCAGGCTGATCGCTAAACCGAGGGCGGCGTGAGCTTCCGCAGAGCGCGGATCCAAACGTATCGCCTCGCGATACTCCGCCAGAGCTTCGTCCCACTTCTCCTGTTTGCAGAGAGAGCGGCCCAAACCCACGTGCAGGGTACTGTTCTGAGGTTGCGTGGCCAAGGCGGCGCGATATTCCTGCTCCGCCTCGGGGTAGGATTCCAGCTTTTCGAGTTCCAGGGCTCGGGACAAGTGCTGCTCAGTTTCCAAATCCGCCGCCGCACGCTGCACCGCAGAGGGGCGCGACCCGGTTCCGTGTACCTCACGCAGAACCGCGACCAAGTCAGCTTTCCCGCCGGCTGCCTGGACCTTCTTCAGGTAATCCTCCGCAGGGTCAAAATCAATGCCCTTTTCCCTGACTAGATTCGTCACACTCTGGCTGGGCACGTAATTATTCAAGAGATAGAGAATATCGTCACGCGTCACCGGTTTATTGACAGGACGCGCAAATGCGGCGACCCCTAAGTTGGTTGCCAGCAAAATGATGACCGCCCACCACACCTTCACCACTTATTCCTCCCTGTTTCTCGGGGTGCTTTGGCTTTTTCGAGAGCATACGCTGGAAGAACTATGGAATACAAGCCCTTCGCAGAATGCACGATCACATGCGTGCAAGCGCACTGCCGCGCAAAACGAAAGTTCTCCGGAGTGAGCATGTGGCGGTACAACCCCAAACCAAGTTTCATGGCCGCTCCTTATTGTGTGATAGCATAGAATGATCCATAGGAGGAACGTATTCCATCTCTAACCCATAAGTTAAAGGCCATTCCGCTCGGGGGACTGGGCGAATTCGGGATGAACATGATGGCGTTTGAGTTTGACAACGACGTCATCATCGTGGACTGCGGCGTTATGTTCCCGGACGCCGAACTGCTCGGCGTGGACATCGTCATTCCCGACCTCAGTTACGTGCGCGAGAATCGCGATCGCATCCGCGCCATTCTGCTCACGCACGGCCACGAAGATCACATTGGCGGCCTTCCCTATTTATTGGAAGAAGTTGACGTGCCGGTTTATGGCACGGCCTTCACGCTGGCGCTGGCGCAATCGAAACTGGTCGAGCACGATCTGGCCGAGAGCGCCGACCTGCGGGAGATGCAGCCCCGGGCCCCGTTTCAGGTGGGACCGTTCCGCGTGGAGTTCATCCACCTGACGCACAGCATCATTCAATCCGGCGCGCTGGCCATCACCACGCCGCTGGGAACGGTGATTCACACCGGCGATTTCAAATTTGACCCCACACCCACCGACCAGCACGTCAGCGATCTGCACACGCTCGCCGACTACGGGCGGAACGGCGTGCTGGCGCTGTTCTCCGATTCGACCAACGTGGAACGGCCGGGCCTGACGCCCTCGGAGCGCGCCGTGCGGCAACGCCTGTCGCATATCATCGGGGATGCCGAGGGGCGCGTGCTGATTTCCTGCTTTGCCACCTCCATGCATCGCTTGCAGATCGTCACCGACCTGGCGCATCAATACGGCCGCAAACTCTGCTTTGTGGGCCGCAGCATGTTTAAGAACTCCGAAATCGCCATGCGCATGGGCAAGCTGAACGTGCCGGCCGGCATGCTGGTGCCGCCGCAGGATTTGCGCAAGCTCCCTCCGAAACAGGTGGCCGTGGTCATCGCCGGCAGCCAGGGTGAACCGATGTCCGCCATGGCGCGGGTAGCGGTGGCCAGCCACCGCTGGGTTTCGGTTGAGCCCGGCGATGAAGTGGTGCTGAGCGCGCGCGTGATTCCCGGCAACGAGAAGGCCATCTTCCGCATGCTCGATCACCTCTACCGGCGCGGAGCGCGCGTGCACTACCAGGATGGCAGCCAGCCGCCCGTACACGTCTCCGGGCATGGCAGCGCAGAAGAATTGAAGCTGATGCTGAACATCGTCCGGCCCAAGTACTTTGTCCCCATCCATGGTGAGTACCGGCAACTGTGGCGGCATCTGGAAATGGCCAAGGAACTGGCAGCGGTTTCCCAGGAAACTTTCCTGCTCGAGACCGGAGACGTGCTGGAATTCGATGAGCAGGGGGCACGCCGCGCCGGCCGCGTGCCCGTTGGACGCATCTGCATCGACGGCGGCACCCTGGACGAAGTGGAAGAGGTCATCCTCAAGGAGCGCCGCCACATTTCGGAAGACGGGATCGTGATTCCCATCCTCGCCATCAACGAGCACACAGGCTTGCTGGAAACTGAGCCGGAAATTGTCTCGCGCGGGTTTGTGCCCCTTGAGGAAGCGGGCGACCTCGTGGAAAGCGCGCGGGAAGTCATCATGCGCACCATCGAGAAATCCAACCTCGAGGAAGTCAGCGATTGGGGCGTGATCAAGGAAAAAATCCGCACCGCCCTGCGCCGGCATTTCGATCAGGAAACCGGAAAGCGGCCCATGATTTTGCCGGTCATCCTCGAAGTGTGACGATTTTGGATTTTAGATTTTGGATTTTGCCGTTTCGGGGGACACATGCCTGTTTACCAAGCCATCGTTCTCGCCATCGTGCAAGGCCTGACGGAGTTCTTGCCGGTTTCCAGCACGGCGCATTTGTGGTTGGTTCCGTGGATCATGCATTGGAAAGACCCTGGCCTGACCTTTGATGTTGCGCTGCATGCGGGGACACTTGTGGCGGTGCTTCTCTACTTCTGGCGTTATTGGCTGGAAATGATCAAGATGGTGTTGGGGATCAAGGGGGACAGCGGTGGCGCCCCGGCCAAGGCTGGGCCAGTAACCCTGGTCGGCGAGAACCGCCAACTGTTCTGGTTTCTCGTCATCGCCACAATTCCGGGAGGGATTGCCGGGGCGTTGTTTGAACGCGCCGCGGAAGAGAAGCTGCGCTCGCCATTCGTTGTAGGTCCGGCGCTAATTATTGTGGGCCTGCTGATGTGGGCCGGCGAGCGGGTCGGCAAAGAAGATCATGATCTGGGTCAAGTCGGGTTGTTGGATTCCATTATCGTGGGCGTGGCCCAGGCGTTTGCCGTCATCCCCGGGGTTTCGCGCTCGGGTTCGACCATGACCGCGGGCCTCTTCCGGGGCATGAACCGCGAGACGGCAGCGCGCTTTTCCTTCCTCCTCTCGACGCCCCTCATCGCGGGCGCCTGCCTCAAGAAAGGGTGGGAGATACACCACGCCGGCCTTGCTGCCGACATGCGCATGCCCTTCCTGCTTGGAATCATCGTCTCGGCAATCGTGGGATATGCGGTCATCGCCGTGCTGATCCGCTATTTGGAGCGTCATACCTTCACGATTTTCGTTGTTTACCGAGTTATACTCGGCGTGATACTATTGGCGGTTGGATGGGGATTGCGTCACTGAAACGAGCAATGGCTTGTGACAAGTGACAAGTGGCGAGCAAACCTCGACGACCTTGCCAGGGGAATCGTCCTTGCTCGCTGGTTGCCACTTGTCACTCGCTAGTTCAGCGCCGGCTCGATAACGCACAGTGATGCGTGACAAGGGAAAAGTGACCAGCAAGAATCACCTTTGAAACGCAGGTGGTTTGCTCGTCGTTGGCCCCAGTCACTCGTCACTGGCTCTGAAAGTGAGGCAACCGATGGTTAGCCCATCGCCGGCGTCTTCATCGAAAACCAAAGAAGCAAACTCCAAAACCCCCAAGGGACCGCTACTCGACTCGCGGCGTCTCTTCGAACTGATCGGACTGCTCACGGGTGTCGCCGGCTTGCTGATTTTACTCAGCCTGGCATCCTACCTGCCCGAAGACCCGTCATTAAACACCGCCGTGGCCACGGGAACCTTGCCGCACAATCTGATTGGCCCTGCCGGCGCGTTGGTAGCGGATGGCCTATTTCAAGTCTTTGGCTGGGTCGCCTATTTGCTCCCCCTGGCTCTGCTGGTGGTGGGCGCGCGCTGGCTTTTGACAAGGCCTTTTGATGCGCCCCGCACCAAAATGCTGGGCGTGGCGCTGCTGGTGGTTTCTTTGTGCGCACTGGTCGAACTCTTTCCCTATTCGCCGGCCATTCACGGAGTATTGCGGGGCAGCGGACTGCTGGGGTATCTGGTGGCGGCGGGCCTGATCCATACTTTCAACCGGCTGGGCGCCAGCATTGTAGCCGCTACCCTCTTCCTTACTTCTTTGTTTCTGGTCACTCGATTCTCCTTCGGTTGGGCGGCAGAATTCCTGCAAGACCGCTGGAGTCGTATCCTGACCCCGCTCAAAGCGCGGTGGAACGCCTGGCAGGAGGCGCGCGCGGCCAAAGCCGCCGCCCGCCTGCGCAAACAAATGGAGCGGCAACGCGTAACGGGCAAACCGCTGGTGCTGCTGCAAAAGTTGGCCGCGCGGCCAGTATCGAAGGAACAACCCATTTCCGTGCCTCCCGCGGGCACTCCTGCGGCCGCTCTCCCGGCAAAACCGGAAGCCGAGGGGGAGCCTTCTGCTGTGCCCATCGTGCGGATGCCCAAGCCTTCGCCCGCCAGCGCTCCCCCCAAGATCGTGGGGCGCGCCGCGCACGGCTACAAGCTTCCCAGCGCCACGTTGCTGCGCCCTCCCGATGACGCGGAAGGAATCGATGAAGATGAACTGAAGGAACGCGCCGCCCGGCTGACCGCGAAGTTTCTCGAATTCGGGGTTACCGGAACCGTCACGCAGATTCACCCTGGGCCGGTGGTAACCACTTTCGAATTCAAGCCGGAAGCCGGCATCAAGTACAGCCGCATCACGAATCTCGTGGACGATTTGTGCCTCGCCATGAAGGCGGAGTCGATCCTGATTGACCGCATCGCCGGCAAATCCACGGTGGGTATTGAGGTGCCCAACCTGCACCGCGAAATCATTCACCTGCGCGAGCTGATCGAATCGAACGAGTTCATGGGGTCGACCTCCCGGCTGAGTCTCGGCCTGGGAAAAGACGTTACCGGCAAAATTCGCATCGGCGACCTGACGCAAATGCCCCACTTGCTGATTGCCGGCTCGACCGGTTCAGGCAAGAGTGTGGCGATCAATTCCATGGTGGTCTCCATACTCCTGAAGTCCACCCCGGATGAAGTGAAGCTGATCCTGATTGACCCCAAGCGTCTGGAATTGAACCTCTATGATGGGGTCCCGCACCTGCTGACCCCGATCGTCACCGAGCCTAAACGGGCTGCCAACGCCCTGTGCCGCGCGGTCATGGAGATGGACGATCGTCTGCGCAAGCTGGCCGAGCATGGGGTGCGCAACATCGACCAATACAACAAATTGTTCGAGCCGGAATCGACCCTGAACCTGTTCGACAACAATGGCGAGCGCGAGCGCCCACTGCCCTACATCGTCATCGTGATCGATGAACTCGCGGACCTGATGATGGTAGAACCGCAGGGCGTGGAAGAATCCATCACGCGATTGGCGCAGATGGCGCGCGCCGTAGGAATTCACCTGATCCTGGCCACGCAGCGGCCCTCCGTGGATGTGATCACGGGCTTGATTAAAGCCAACATGCCCTCCCGCATGTCCTTCCGCGTTGCCTCCAAGGTGGACTCGCGGACCATCCTGGATTCCAACGGCGCGGAAGCCCTGTTGGGCCGCGGAGACATGCTTTTTCTGCCGCCCGCCAGTTCTCGCCTCCAGCGATTGCACGGGCCGTTGATCACGGAAGGGGAAATCGAGAAGGTGGTCAGTTGGTGCAAATCCCAGTCGCAGCCTCAATACAACGAGGAGTTTCTGGAGCCCATTCGCGACAAAGACCAGGAGGAAGTCCCCGTGGATGAGGAAGAGGCTGCGGAACTTGATACCGTTTACGAGGATGCCGTCCGCATTGTGGTGGAATCCGGCAAGGCCTCGACTTCCCTGCTCCAACGCCGCCTGCGCTTGGGCTACGGGCGCGCGGCTCGGCTGATCGACATGATGCAAAAGGACGGCATCGTAGGCTCTCCGGACGGCGCGCGCCCCCGCGAGGTGCTGAAGCGGCCCGACTGGCTACAGGAAGTGGATCAATCTCTGCGCTGAACTCGGGGCCGTGGCTGCACGCGCCCCGGGTCAATTTGATACCTTGATTCAGGGTTTCTTTTCGGGGGGGCGCGGACCGAGCCCGGACTTGGAATCTGGCGCTTGGCGTTTTCTTCTTGAGCCTTTGGCTCGGGCGATGGAATGAAGATGCAAACGAACTGGCCTGCGGGACCAGCCCGGATGGACATCCGACTGATTCCACCGCGACCAGGAACGGAGGACGCTCATGGTTACCGAACCCTATCCTCAGCAGCGACGGTCTTCGCGGCTCCCATTCCGATGCCGAGTGAAGATCAGCGGAATTGATCCGGAAGGGAATGCCTTCACCGAAGAGACAGAAACCATCACCATCAGCAAATTCGGGGCGTCCTTAGCGATCAAACGCCCTTACGTGATTGACCAGACTATTACGGTTCATACCCTCATTCAGGGCCACGCGGGACAGTTTCAAGTCGTGTGGATGGGTCAACCCGGAACCCGTGAAGCCGGACAGATCGGGATCGAGTGGTTTGATGCCCGCCGCTTCTGGGGCATTGAGTTTGCGCCGGAAGATTGGGGCGGACGTTAGATTCGATTCTGGGCTTCAAATCTTGACAAGGAACCAAATCCATCTGAGAATATGGGCACGGACTCGAGTCGCGCTGCGGTGTTCTCTGCTTGCCGCAGCGGTGGGTGGTGACTTGGCCCGAACATTACAAGATGCACGTGCCGCGGTAGCTCAGGTGGTAGAGCGCAGCCCTGAAAAGGCTGGCGTCGGCGGTTCAACTCCGTCCCGCGGCACCATCTTTCCAAAGGACTTAGACGATGGCGAGCAAAACTCTTCAGCCCGCTGTCAGTCCGCACTCAGAGGGGCCCCTCTGCCGGCTTCATCAAAATACTTGATTGCGAAGAATTTAACTCGCAGTGAATCTTCCTTGGTCCGCTCTCAGTCCGCTTCTGTCCGCGGTGGGGCTGAGAATTGCAGTAAGCATCGCCCCTGCGGCGGCCATGCGGTCATCGCTCACGCTGTGAGTGTAAAACTGCAGCGTAAACTTCACGTCGCTGTGGCGAAGTAAGGCCTGCACCGTTTTGGGATCGGTCTTGATCCGAACGAGAAACGATGCAAGGCTGTGGCGCAAATTATCGAAACCGAATCGCCGCGGGGTCATTCTCTACCAATTTGTCTTCCTCGTTCCGACACGACGAAAGGATACCTGCCTTCATCGCCGCGGGTCGCAGATAATCCTCCACCAGCATGTTGGCGACGCGCGGCTGTTTACCTTTCAGCCGCAATGAAGGGAAAACCCAGTCGCTCGGCTCCGAATAGGCTGTCACCTGTTTCCAATGGAACATGAATTCAGCCAGTAGTGGGTGTAGCGGGACAGGCGCCCTCGATGCTTTGCTCTTCGGCAGGCCCACTCGCCCACAGGTCCATGTGCGACGCACGTGGATCATTCCTTCGGCAAAACCTACATCTTGCCATTGCAGCCCCAGACACTCCGAGATACGCAGACCCGTAGCATACTGGCCGCGCACCACGTCGTCAGGCTTCAGAGGGCGCATGGCTTCAAAGATCTTGGCTTTCTCACTTTGCACGGCTTCAAAGTGTCTACCGGCTGGCGGCTCCATGGCCAGCAGTGCGACGATTTGGAAAAGATGGTTCTCAATTACGTCGCGCAGACAGCCCGCGGTTTCGTAAAACGCCCCGCGCCCCTCCACGCCGAAATCCTCGGATAGGGTTATCTGGACGCTGGCCACATAGTTGCGGTTCCAGATCGGCTCCAGGAAGGAATTGGCGAAACGGAAATAGAGGATATTCATGATCGCCTCCTTCCCCAGGTAGTGATCGATGCGGAAGATCGAGTCTTCCGGGAACTCGGCTCGGGCAACTTGGTTGAGCTCCCGCGCGGAGGCCAAGTCGCGCCCGAACGGCTTTTCGACAATGACGCGCGCATGCTTGGCCAATTTCGCGGCGCCAAGCCCTTCGATCACCGTCGCGAAAAGCGAGGGCGGGATGGCCAGGTAGTGCGCTGGGCGTTGACCGCTACCGAGCTCTTTTTTTTTAATCGCCGTGAACGTGCCCGGGTCGTGATAATCCCCACTCACGTATCTGAGCAGGGACAGAAGATGGCGGAGGGCACGCTGGTTATCGATCCCGCCGGATCGCTTGATGCTGTCCGTCACGCGTTGGCGAAGACGCGCCAGACTCCATTTCGGGAAGGCGACGCCGATGACCGGAACCTTGAGGGCACCTCGTTTCACCATCGCATAGAGTGCCGGGAAGATCATTTTGTGGGCGAGATCGCCGGTCACACCGAACAGTACCAGCGCGTCGGAACGGGGGGCAGCCATCAGGCACCTGCCTTCTCGGGGGCGGCTTTTTCCTTATGGCCGCCGAACTGGTAACGAAGAGCGGACAATAGTTTGTCGGCGAAGTCGTCCTCGCCGCGCGAGCTGAAGCGTGCGTACAGCGCGGCACTGAGGACGGGGGCCGGAACCGCCTCGTCGAGGGCCGCCGCGATCGTCCAGCGCCCCTCCCCCGAGTCCGACACTCGCCCGGCAAACTTCGCCAAGTCCGGGGTGTCGAGGAGCGCCGTGGCGGCCAGGTCCAGGAGCCACGAGGCAATGACGCTGCCACGGCGCCAGACCTCTGCGATGTCAGCCAGATTCAGGTCGTAGGGGTAATACTCGGGGTTGCGCAACGGAGTGGTTTCAGCGTCGACGGTGCGCTGCTGCTTGCCGGCGTTGGCATGGTGAAGGATGTTCAACCCCTCCGCGTAAGAGGCCATGATGCCGTACTCGATGCCGTTGTGAACCATCTTGACAAAGTGGCCCGCGCCGCTCGGGCCGCAGTGCAAGTAGCCGTGTTCGGCGGTGCCGCCGAGCTTCTCCCGGCCGGGCGTGCGGGGCGCCGCCTCGATACTTGGAGCCAGGGCGGCGAAAACGGGGTCGATGCGCCGGACGACAGCTTCGTCACCGCCGATCATTAGGCAGTAGCCGCGCTCTGATCCCCAGACACCGCCGCTGGTCCCTACATCCACGTAGTGGATACCCTTGGGTTTCAGCTCGGCAGCGCGGCGGATGTCATCCTGGTAGAAGGAATTGCCGCCGTCGATGACCACGTCGTCAAGTTCGAGGAAGGGGATAAGGTTCTCGAGCGTCGGATCGACCACGGCGGCGGGTACCATCATCCAGACGGTGCGCGGCAATTTTAGCTTCTTCGCAAAGTCCTCGAGCGAAGTTGTTCCGACCGCCCCCTCTTTGGCCAGTGCCTGTGCGGGTTCCGGATGGAGGTCGTAAACGACGCACTGGTGGCCGGCCCGCAGAAGGCGCCGCACCATGTTGGTTCCCATTCGGCCTAATCCGATCATTCCCAGTTCCATATGGTTTTCCTTCATCGATTAAGACATCTCGAATGAACTCTTCATGGCCCAACCTTTTGGCTCTCCAGCGCCTGGACTTTAGCCAGGCGGCGTTGGTGGCGTGGAGCGCCGCTCAGGGTAAATCCACCGTGGTCTGCGGCGATTCTCACGCGCATCATGTTTTATCCATAACCCGCCGACGTAGCGGCGGGTTTATCCCGCCACTTCGAGTCGTCGAATCTGTCATCCCCTGGAGCGAGTGTCTGTGCCCCGCGCGGGAGTGCGCTTGTCCCCGGCTCTTACGCAGCATCGCATCAGAGGAAATAACAATCTGTTCCGTTTTGCTCATAGGCATTGGTTCAGTTTGATGTTGTAACGGCGAGTTTACGTCATGATTGGCCAAATTAGGTTTTCGTATCCCCGCATTGTGGATAACCCAAACATGCCCGAGGATGCTGGCCAATGCCAGGGTCTGTGGCACGGGGTCAAAATGTCGCTTTTGCAGCCCCGGGCTTGACTTTTTGCACCAGCCAACTTCCTCCGCTAATTTGGATAGCTTGCGCTGCCCCTGCGAGCGCAGCAGAAGCAAGCCAAGCGCAGACCTCCGCCGTTGAGGTCTGCGGCTTTTCCCTGGCCCCCACTCCCCAACCCGAGGGCAGGTGTCGGTCTTGGCGATTTGCGTCATTTGCAAGGGAAGAACCGCGGACCCCAAAGACGGGGGGCCGTGCTACGTAAGGGTTCGCGCCACGCTTGTCCATTTTCGGTATAATCCCTCCATCGATTTTTCTCAGTCCACGAGACCCGCGCGGGGTGGCCATGAGACTCCGCAAAAAGCTGACTTTTCTCATTCTGGCGATGGGGTTGTTGTTTGCCCTGCCTGCCTGGGCGCAACTGAAAATTGCAGAGCCGGCCTTGAGAGCCTGCCCTAAGCTTGCCGAACGGTCGGCACGTGCTGACGTAGCGGCGAGTTTACCTCACCATGGCGGCGTAAAGACGGCCTGAACGCAAAAGATAATGTGGGCCCGGTGTGGGCATTGGCGGCTGGGGAGGAGCGTGAGGTGGCCGTGGCATGGTTACCGGATCCGGATCCGCATTAGGTATGGGAATGGAATGGCGGACCCGGAGAGTGTCTTTGCCCACCAAGATCTCTTTCACCAGCAGACGCAGGATTTTCTGGCGCTCGCTCACCTCCAGCGTATCGGCCCTCAGGCGCAACTGGGCACAGAAACCCGTGAGCGTTTCTGCCAGCCGCAGGCAATGCGCCTGATCGGCGCTGGCGGCTTCCAGCGACTGCCGTTCGGCTTGCACTGCTTGCTGTTGCTTGCGCAGCTCCGGCATGCGAGCGCGAAGTTGCTCCAAGCTCACCAGACCTTCCTGATAGGCGTTCAGCAGGCGGTCGATGCTCTTTTCTAGCCGTGCCTGTTCGCGCTGTAAACACTCTTCGCGTTGCTTCCGCGGGTCGCTCTTCTTGGCGGCTTCCAGCCGACGGTTCAGTTCTTCCT
>Ga0326727_10003740_pt1 | contig 47859 bp, 45 predicted proteins | sample MB2enrmetagenome_FD_207643 | JGI IMG/M metagenome (GOLD analysis project Ga0326727, IMG submission 207643) | Lab enriched peat soil microbial communities from McLean, Ithaca, NY, United States - MB29MY | ecosystem: Environmental > Terrestrial > Soil > Wetlands > Peat | place: USA: New York... | reverse complement strand
CTGGTATGGTTTGTTCATGTAGCGACTCTCCTTTTCTTTGGCGAGAAATTTTCCTGAGGCTACCACGCCTCAGGGAAACGAGGGTCGCTACTTTCTACGGATTTCTACGAACTACCGGGCAATCCCGCGCTCTTGCCGCTAACAACCTAGTGTTTTCGAGCCTCGCGGAAGTCTCCTCAGCAAATCAAACACTCATCGATCAGGTATTCACTGAATCGTTTTATGATGCTAGCACACAGGTCAACGGAATTGCGGATTTGTACGTCGGTGCCGCGCTGCTTAGCACTCCACTATCCGATGGTCCATTTGGAACGTTAGTTGATCTTCTTAATTATCTTGGAGCTACTACGGGCTCAATAGGACCTAACCCATTATTGCCGCCGTTTCTGATTGGGATTGCAGGTTGCCGTAGGCCGCAGGGCACTTACTGGCCCTAGCTAACCATTGAATCCTCGTTCGGCTAAGCGCCTTGAATGTCGAATCCTATTCCTCATTGAATACAAGCGCGCGCTGAACCAGATTAACAATGAATGTTAAAATGTCATGAATGGTCCATGTGCTCCTATAAGAGGTTGAGAGGGTTCGGCGGGAGCATAGGCGAAATCATTTCTGAAGAGCAAACTGGATCCCACACTGACAACGATTCGCCTATGGTAGTTACGATTTTACCCACAGATAAAGGATTCGAGTTTACGGCAGCCGCCGCACGGTCGTCACGTTGGAGGTCAAACGCGAGCGTACCCGCCGGCCCTAGGCGACAGCCAGAATTTATCCAAACTTTGGGCTCCACCTCAACGTTCCCTGGATGGCGTCGCGGTCGAGCGTCTGGAGCGCGGGAACTGACCCCGCGACGGGACCCACAGTTCCAGAGCGGGAATTCCGATCTGGCTCACAGAAGGGGAAATGGCCGGCTGAGAGCGGCAGCAATCCGCAGGATCTCTTGTCGCCCCTGCTTGGCACGAGCCAGTCCACCGAGGGCAGCAGCCCGAGCACGACGAGCACGGCGGACCTGGTTGCGGGCATCCTCGCAGCAGTCCCCAGGGTTGCCGTCCGGGATGAGCCAGGATAAGACTTCACACGATTGTGGGGCATTCCTCCACGACTGCGCCGGACTCCCAGGCCCGGGATGAGCGGCACGTGGGCGTCCGCCCCACATCGAACTTCGCGGCCCTTCCCAACATCGGTGTCGTGCCACGCCCCCGCCAAAGTGTTCAGCGTGTCCATTGGATACCGCCCGCAACATTAAAATTTAGTAGTTTCAGAACGAAAATACTGTATAATTCTCGATGTACGATTCTTAACCCTGGGCCAGGCCCCAAGGCGGCAGGTCGGTGCGTGCCGATCGCTCCGCCACAGAAGGGGGGAGACTCCGGAATTTGGAGGATGCCATGATGAACGGGCGTGAGGTGGTGTTCGCGAGCGCTGTTCGGACAGCGATCGGAAACTACGGAGGCAGTCTCAAGGACAAGCCGCCCACGGAACTCGCAGCCGCGGTGGTGCGGGAATCCGTCAAGAGGGCCGGCGTAAAGCCGGAAGACGTGGGGCACGTGGTCTTCGGCCATGTGATCCACACCGACCCTCATGACATGTACTTGGCGCGCGTTGCCGCGGTCCAGGGCGGGATTCCGGTGGAGACGCCCGCGTTTACGCTGAACCGCCTCTGCGGGAGCGGGATGCAGGCGATCGTTTCGGCCGCCCAGATCATCCAGTTGGGCGAGGCCGACGTGGCCGTGGCAGGGGGCGCCGAGAGCATGAGCCGCGCGCAGTACTGGCTTCCGATGATGCGGTGGGGCCAGCGCATGAGCGACGGCAAGGTCATCGATGCGATGGTGGCCGCGCTCACCGATCCTTTCGACGACGTGCATATGGGCCTGACGGCCGAAACGCTGGCCAGGAAATACGGAATCACCCGCGAGGAGCAGGACCGGCTTGCCGTCGAGAGCAACCTCCGGGCAGCGGACGCGATCCGGCAGTGCCTGTTCAAGGAGCAGATCCTGCCGATCGAGCTGAAAGCGAAGACGGGCTCGACGTTCTTCAACACCGACGAGAAGCCGCGCGCGGATTCGACGCTGGAGGGCCTCGCGAAGCTCAGGCCTGCTTTCGACAAGAACGGCACGGTCACGGCGGGGAATGCGTCGGGCGTCAACGACGCCGCGGCGGCGGTCGTGCTGATGGAGCGGCGGGCGGCTGAAGAGAGGGGCATCCGGACGATGGGCAGACTCGTCGGCTGGGCGTACGCCGGCGTGGATCCCAAGCACATGGGTATCGGGCCGGTTCCGGCGGTCCGGAACGTTCTCGCCAAGACGGGCCTGAAGCTCGAGGACATGGACGTCATCGAGCTGAACGAGGCATTTGCAGCCCAGGCGCTTGCCTGCATCAAGGAACTTGAGTTGCCGGCCGCCAAAACCAACCCGAATGGCAGCGGCATCGGTCTGGGGCATCCGATCGGTGCGACGGGCGCCATCCTCGCGGTCAAGGCGCTCTACGAAATGGCGCGGGTCCACGGCCGGTACGCGCTGGTGACGATGTGCATCGGCGGCGGACAGGGCATCGCCGCGGTGATCGAGGGGGCGAGTAACTAGCATAGTGCGGCGTAAATAAGGACATGCGTAGAGGACACCACGCAGGCAGTTTTTCGTGGCGCAAACACTCGTGTTTGCCGCGTCGGGACTCTCTCGACGCTCCGGCGCCGGCACGAGTGCCGGCACGGCAGGCTGAAGCCCGCGCCACGCCGCTCGGAATAACCGTCAATCTGCGTGCCGCACCACAGTGGGCATAATTTGCAAGGGACGGGACACTGGCGTGGACGGTCCGGTTCCAGGAGGCAAAGCAAATGGGGGACGGCCTTAAGGGGCAGGTGGCGCTGGTTACCGGAGCTTCGAGGGGCATCGGACGGGCGATCGCGCTGGAGTTGGCGTGTCGTGGCGCCGCGGTCGCCGTCAACTACCGCGCCAGGCAGACGGAGGCGGAAGCCGTCGCGCGCAGAATATTGGACATGGGCCGCCCCTGCATCCTGGTTCAGGGGGACGTAGCTGTCTCCGCCGAGGCGCGCAGGGTCGTCGGGCGGGTCCTCGATGAATGGGGACGCCTCGATATCCTGGTGAACAATGCCGGTATCACTCGCGACCGGTCCCTCCGCAAGCTGGCTGGCGAGGAATGGGTGGATGTCATCAACGTAAACCTGAACGGCACTTTTTACTGCACCAGCGCGGCAATCGACCGGATGATCGGCCAGAAGCACGGGCACATCATCAATATCAGCTCCCTCGACGGGCAGATGGCTGCTTCCGGCCACGCGAACCACAGCGTCGGCAAGGGAGGGGTCGTCGCGTTCACCAAGACCCTGGCGCTGGAACTGGCCAAGTACGGCATCACGGCCAATGCCCTGGCCCCCGGATACACGGCCACCGAGATGTTCGATGCCCTACCGGAGAATCTCAAGGACCAGATCAAGGCCAGGATACCCGCCGGCCGGTTCTGCAAGCCCGAAGAGGTCGCCTGCGCGGTCGCATTCCTTGCCACGGAGGGTGACTACATTACCGGCCAACAGATCGGCATCAACGGCGGACTCTGCATGTGACACCTGTGCGCATCGTACGTTGAGAACATACCCATGCCGGAGAAATCCGAAGAGTCCAAGGTCCGTGATCCGTTCCAAGCGTGGCGCGCCTGGCGCGACGCGGGGATGGAGGCCTGGTCGAAGGTCATGCTCGAGGTGGTGCGCAACGAGGAGTTCGCCAGGACCAGCGGCACGCTGCTCAATACCTGGCTGACCGCGTCCGCTCCGGCTCGCGAAGTTCTGCAGAGCCTGATGGCGGCGGCGCTGGAGCAGTGTCAGATGCCGCCGCGCGCCGAGGTGATCCGCCTTGCCGAGCGTCTGACGAAGATCGAAATGCGGTTGGACGATCTCGATGCGAAGCTCGATGGCGCGATCCGGCGCCGCCCCCGAAACAGGCGTGAGAAGGTGCGCGAGGTCAGGGAGAAGTGACTCACCACGGGTGTGGCAAGCTGGTTCGGCTGGACGCCCCAGAGGGTGGACAGAATCTGCTTACACCGTGGAGCGTAGCCACGACCCGCGCCGCATCGGCGCCATGACCGGAAGCGGCGCGCGCCGAAGACCTGAGCACATCGAGGACGGGGCCGCCCGATCGGAGCAAGATCAAAAGTGACATGACCATCTCCAGCCCAGACTACCGGCGGAGGATCAGGGCAGCCAGAACCCACATAAACAAGGCCGTACCACCATGAATCAGCAGCGCCGGAACATTCCCGGTTTTGACGTGCGCGTACACGTTAAAGAAGTCGCCGGCTGGAATCAGAGAAGCAATGAGGAGGAAGGTACCAAGTACTGAGGGATCCACCTTCGACGAAAGTAACCCAATTACGAGTAGTCCCGAGACAATGTCGCGCGTCCCTTTGGTCCAGAGGTAAGTGAACTGCTCGTTTCGGGAAGCCGGTACGCCGAAGGCGGCGGCCGCTGAGCGTGGCGCGAGGATAAAGCGTGCGCCAATAAAGATAATGCCGGCGCCAATCAGTGCGGTCAGCCAGAACAGAATCGAACCGCCGGTCAGGTACGTGTGGTAGGGCACAGTCGCACTCCGGGCGACCGATCGAATCGCCCTGGGAGTAGCGCGTTCGTCAGACAAGACCGCTATTCGATCAGGCGCATTCGGCGCCGATAGGTTTTGAAAAAACATCATCAAAAACAAGGGTGTACATTTGAGGACGCGAACATCTGCGACTGCGGGGCGCGTGCTGGGGCGCCGGTGTCTGAGAGTCCGGATCCGAATCCATCGCGCCAACTTGCCCACTGGGGTTGCCAGCCTGGTTCGCGCTTCGCTTTCAGATTCGAGGCGCCGCGAACAGCTCTCATCGTGACCGCTCCGTGCGGTCCGCTTCGATCATCGGGGGAGCTCGAATATCGTGTCGGACAGCGGGAGACGGGACGGTCTCTGCTCCCAGCGTAGCACAAGCTGCGTGAGCCGTTGATACTGCGCAAGAAGGATCAAAGCCGCTGCGCCTTACTGCGCCGGCGTACGCTTTGGCCCGGCATCCAGAATGGCCCGTACCCCGAGGCCGAGTGCTTCGCGCGAAAACGGCTTCTGCAACAGTGGCGTGTCGTTTTGGACGATGCCAGAACGGGCGATTACTTCATCCGTGTAGCCCGACATGTAGAGCACTTTGAGGCCGGGGCGGACGGCGGTGAGCTGCTCCGCCAATTCCCGGCCGCTCGTGTGCGGCATAATGACATCGGTGAGCAGCAGGTCAATGGAATCCTTTAAGGCATCCCAGAGGGCCAGGGCCTGGTCCGCATCGGCCGCTTCCAGCACGCGATAGCCGAGCCGCGCGAGCATCTCGCGCGCCAGTTTCCTTACTTCCGGCTCATCTTCCACCAGCAGAATCGTCTCACTGCCTTTGCGCGGCCTGCGAAGGCGGGCCGTCCGTTGCCCCTTCGCCGCCTTGCGTACACGAGGAAGATAGATGCGGAAACAAGCGCCTTGGCCGGGTTCCGAATCGACTCGGATTTCCCCGCCGGCCTGCTTGACGATCCCGTATGCCGTCGCCAGGCCCAGACCCGTGCCCTTGCCTCTTGCCTTGGTCGTAAAGAATGGCTCGAAGATGTGGGTGCGCGTGCGCTCGTCCATGCCGGTGCCCGTGTCCGAAATCGAGAGCAGCACGTAGGCGCCCTCCGCGAGGTCCGGGGCTCCGGCGCCGCCAGCCGCCTCCCAGTTGCTGGTGGTCACGCTGAGAGTACCGCCGGTCGGCATGGCGTCCCGCGCATTCACGGCCAGGTTCATGATGACCTGTTCCATCTGACCGGGGTCGGCCTGGGTGCGTCCCAGGTCCGGCCGCAGTGCCAGTTTCAGCTCGATGTCTTCGCCGATCACGCGGCGTAGCATCTTGTTCATCTTCGTAATCAGCCTGTTCAGGTCCACGATCTTCGGCTGCAAGAGCTGGCGCCGGCTGAACGCCAGCAGTTGGCGGGTGAGTGCTGAAGCACGCGTGGCGGCTTCGGCGATCGGCTCGACGTCCTTGCGGAGCGGGTTCTTTCCATCGAGGGCATCAAGCACCATCTGGCTGTATCCGCCGATGATAGTCAGCAGATTGTTGAAATCGTGCGCCACACCGCCGGCGAGCCGTCCGAGCGCCTCCATCCGTTGCGATTGCACGGACTGTTCTTCCAGGGCCTTGCGCGCGCTCGCGTCCTGAAAATAGATCGAGAGCCCGCTCCCGGAGGGGTAGACGTGGACATCCGCCCAACGCTTCCGTCCGGCGTCAAAGGCCGAAAACTCAACGGGGCGCTGTTCGGCCGCGGCGCGACGTGATTCCTGTTCGAAGACCGAGCCCGCCAGCTCCGGAAACTCCTCCCAGATGTTTTTGCCTTCGAGGTCCTCCCGCTTTCTGCCGAGGAGCTGCTCCGCTTTCCCATTGACGTAGGTGTAGCGCCAGTCCCGATCGAGAGCGAAAAAGGCATCCGTAATGCTCTCGAGAATGCTGGCGATGCGGCGATTCGATTCGACGAGCGCGGCTTCGGCCTGCTGGCGCGCGCTGATGTCGCGAATGATGGACGTGACGAGCACGCCGCTTCCGGCATTCACCCGGCTCAAGCTGATTTCCACGGGGAACTCGGTCTTGTCCTTGCGGAGCGCGGTGAGGTCACGCCCGGTACGCAGCACCGGACTGTGTGTCCCGGCAAAGAATCCGGCTCGCCGCGCCGCGTGAGCCTCGCGCAAGGATGCCGGCAGGAGATCCTCGATACGCATGGCGAGCAGTTCGTTGCGCGTGTAGCCGAAAAGCAGCTCGGCTGCCGCGTTCACGACCAGGATGCGGCCTTCGACGTCGCTCTCCACGATGGCGTCCGGCGCGGCCTCGATCAGTCCACGAAAACGCGCGTCGGCCCTGGCCTGCGCCCGCGCTCCCTGCTCGCTGAAATACAGCCGGGCCCGCTCTTCTTCCGCGCGCCGGCGGCCGGCATCGCGCGCCAGATCGTCGAGCGCGTAGGACAGGTCGCCGGCAACCTCGCGAAGAAGCTCGCGCGCCGCTTCATCGAAAAAATCGGGCTTGGCCGCGTACAGATGGATCGCACCCGCGAGCCGTCCCCCGATCGTCAGCGGCAAAAGCGCGCAGGACCCCACTTGGGCGGCGTATCCGCGGTAGGGCGCCCCGGCGGTCTCCAAAGCCAGATCGTTCACGACGAAGCTGTTGCCGCGCTGCAACTCAGCCGCCGCGGATGCGAGAAGCGCGGCGCCTTCAGATCTCTCCCCGGCGCCATGGCGGGCCACCGGCTGAAGCAGTCCGGTAGCGTCATCGAGCAGTCCGATCCAGGCCGCCCGGAACCCGCCGGTGTCAACCGCGATTCTGCATACGGCCGCGAACAGCGAGTCGCGATCCGGGCTCCTGACGATCGCCTGGTTCACATGGCTGAGGACGGACGAAAGACAATGCGCACTCCGCTCCTGAGCGCATTTGCTGTCGCCAACCTCGATGAACGTGCCCTCGATGACGGTGGATTCGCCCTCCGCCAGGTCGAGATTCCCGATGACGCAGACCGGCGCGCCGCCGGCGCGTTGCAGGCGGATCTCGGCGCCGCGAATAGTGGCTTGGGTGTTCAACCGCTCCAACAGTTCCTCGCGGAGATCAGCAGAGAAGAAATCGGCCGTCCTACGGCCCACCAGCTCGCTCACGGCCGGAACACCCAGCAGCCGCGACATCGCGCCGTTGGCGTCCAGGATGCACCCATCCACGTCGGCGCGGAGCACACCCGCGATGCTGTGCTCAAAGAGGCGGTTGGTTCCGGTCCAGGCGCAGCGGCTTTCGGAGGGATTACCGGTCATCCAGGGTCCTTCTGGTCCAGCACTGAGCGGACTTTCGCCGCCAGCGAATCGAGGGTGAACGGCTTCTGAAGAAATTCGGTCTCGGCGCTGATAATCCCGTGCCGCGCAATGACATCATCCGTGTATCCGGACATGTACACGACGCGCACATCGGGGCAGAGTGCCTTCAAGCGCTCGACCAGCTTCGGGCCGCTCATCTGGGGCATGACAACGTCGGTCAGGATCATATCGACTGCGCCGCTACGCTCCTGCCACAACCGCAGTGCCTCGGGACCGGATGCAGCTTCCAGAACCAGATAGCCCTGCCGGGTCAGTATCTCTCTCGCCAGCCGCCTTACTTCCGCTTCGTCTTCCACCAGCAGGATCGTCTCCGTGCCGGTTTCGGCGGAGTGCCGCCTGCCGGGGGACACTCTTACATTAATCGCGTCCGCGGCCAGAGGCAAGTAAATTCGAACGGCAGTGCCTCGTCCGGGACTGCTCTCGATCGAGATCTCGCCGCCGTTCTGTTTCACGATGCCGTAGACGGTCGACAACCCGAGGCCGGTGCCTCTGCCTTTGGCTTTGGTCGTATAAAAGGGCTCGAACAAGTGGCTCAAAGTTTCCGCGTCCATGCCCGTGCCGGTGTCGGTGACCGACAGCAGGATCGACTGTTGCTTCAGGACCTTTAGGGCAGCGGCCGGCTCGTCACCGGCAGCCACGGAAGCGGTACGGATCGTCAGCTTGCCGCCCTTGGGCATCGCGTCCCGCGCGTTGACCGCGAGGTTGAGCAGCACCTGCTCGAGCTGGGCCGGGTCGATTTTGATGCGGGACGGGTTCGCCTTCAGCGACGTCGCCAGCACGATATCCTCGCCGATCACCCGGTGCAGCATGCGGCTCATCCTAGCGACTTGGAGGTTGAGATCCACGACCTTGGGATGCACAACCTGGCGCCGGCTGAGCGTAAGGAGCTGGCGGGTGAGTGCGGCCGCCCGCCCGGCGGCTTCCATGATCGCCTCGAGATCGGGCCGCAGGGGATGATCCTTGGGCTTCAATCCGTCGAGCAGCATCTGCCCGTAGCCCGCGATGATCGTCAGGAGGTTGTTGAAGTCGTGGGCCACCCCGCCGGCCAGCCTTCCCACTGCCTCCATCTTTTGCGACCGTCGGAGCTGGTCTTCCAACTGGTGCCGTGCGGTCACATCGTGCAGAATCGTGACCGCGCCTGCGAAGTCGCCGCCGTCGTCGAACAGCGGGTCCACTATGACGTGGAACCAGCGCCGGCCCACCAGGATGTCCTCCGATTCATGCTGCCGGCTCTTGCGCGCGCGCTCGAAAAGCCGTCCGCTTTCGGGCCCAGGCGCTCCGGCGTATACCAGTTGGTGGGGCCGGCCGGCCAACTCCTCGGCGCTCTTGCCGGCGATCGCGCATAGAGCGCGATTCACCTGCCGGATCTTTCCCGATTTGTCGACCAGGCAGAAGCCGTGGCTCATCGCGTCGAACGCGTTCCGCCATACCCGCTCGGTATCCCGTTCCTCGTCCCGGGTCTGGCGGGCCCGCAGCATCGCTCTGACGGTGGCCGCCAACAGACCCGGTTCGACCGGATGGGTCAGATACGCGTCGGCGTCCGACTCCAGGGCAGCCTGGCGTTCTTCGGGAGAGAGTGAGGCGGCGTGCAATTGCAGGATCGGAATCGAACGCGTGTGCCGGTCTCGTTTGAGTTTGCGGCAGATCTCGAGACCCCTCGGGTCAGGAAGATTCACATCCAGCAGGATCAGCTCGGGCTGCCGTTCACGGGCCAGCCTCAGGACATCGCTTCCGGTCCCGGCTTCCTTGACGCACCAGCCTGCGCGCTCCAGCAGGTGCGTCGTCAGGGACCTGACGCGCGCGTCGCCGCCTGCGTTCAGAATCGTTATCTTTCGGCCGGCGGACGTTGGGCGCTGCTTCTGGTTGGCAACTACCGCTTCGCTCCGGGTCTCTCGAATCATGGCTGTCTCTTCCGCTGCCTCCGCGGTAACACCGCTTGACGGTTCGCCGTTCCAGCAGAGCAGGGCCGCTCGGCCAGGGGTGCAATACCACCTTGCCAGGGACTCTGCGGCAACCGTGATCTATCCGGGGATCGCATGTCGCGGGGCTTCCCCCGAGCTGCTCGGGCACTCATAACGGCGCTTTCCGATCGGAGACGTTCCAGGCCCCGGACCTTCGGCGCCGCAAACCCATCGCTCCATTGTGCGACACCGGGTTGTGCAACGGGTTGTGCTGGTGCGAAAACGAGATTACCACGCTCGAAACTCTGCCGGCGCCGGCGGACGGCGCGGCGGGCGTCACTCATCCCGCGGCCCGCCCGATAACCATGGGCCATCGGGCCGCGAGTGGACGCGGCCGGGGCGGCGTGGTTCTCTATCCGGCCCTTTTGTGGATTTCTTCGATCAGGAACGCCTTCTTCTGACCGGTGGAGACGAGGCGGCCCCGGTACTTCAGCGTTCCATTCACCAGCAGATTGAGCGGGCGCTCTATCGGGAAGTCGAGCCGGAGCACGTCATTGGCCCTGATCCCCGCCAGGTCCTCGACCAGCAGGGTTGGGCCTTCCAAGCGGGCGTCCATGTGCAAGTCAGCCGGCCGGAGCAGACGGTATACCCGGAGCTGCTCCTCCTGTGTGGATTCCGCTCTCCGCACCGACCATTGCTGCTCGAACTTTTGCCGCAGCATTTTGATGATGATCGAGGGCATGCCGATGTTGATCATCCCCGAGTTGTCGGACATGCGGACTTCGAGACCGATCGCGACCACGGCCTCGTTCGGCGCCATGACCTGCAGGAGTTGTGGCTCCGTCTCACGCGCCTCGATCGTGAAGTCGATTGGGGTGATGCCGCCCCAGGACTGCCGCAAGTCGTGCAGGATGATTCGATAGAGGCCGTCGAGCACGATTTGTTCGATCTCGGTGACCTCGCGGCGCATGTTGGCGCTAGTCTTGCCGGTGCCGCCCAGTAGCATTTCGAGGATGGGGAAGACCAGCGCCGAGCTGATCTCGAGAACGGCGTTGCCCTCGTACGGCTTGAGCCCGAGCGAGACGAGGCAGGTCGGCGAGGGGAGGCACTGCGAGAACTCCGCGAACGAGAGCTGTTCCACCGAGACCAGGTTCACCACCACATACGCGCGCAAGTAGGCCGAGAGGCTGGAAGCCAGAGTCCGGGCGAATCCGTCATGCAGCAGGTGAACGGCGCGCAGTTGCTCCTTGGCGATTCGGTCCGGCCTGCGGAAATCGTAGGGGATCGCACGCTCCGCCGCCTCTCCGGAGGAGCCTCGGGCGCCGCGAAACAGTCCATTAATCTCGTCTTGTGTGAGCGAACGATCCAAAATTGCTCCCTGCCAGTGAATCGGCGCGCCGCGCCGCGGACTTTAGAGGAGAAGCGGCGCCTATACCGCCGCCGCCGGGCGTTCGTGGTTTACGATGTCCGCGAGTTCCAGGGCAAGCCTGCGTAACGGCAAAACGCGATCCACCGCGCCGGCCGCAATGGCCTCGCGCGGCATCCCGAAAACCACACAGGTGGCCTCGTCCTCAGCAAGGGTGAATGCTCCCGCACGGTGCATACTGAGTAATCCCTGCGAACCGTCGCGGCCCATCCCGGTGAGGATCGCGCCCACCGCCGAGGAGCCGGCCGCCTGCGCCACGGAAGCGAACAGGACGTCCGCGGAAGGCCGCTGGTAGCACACCAGCGGTCCGCCCTGGACAGCCACACGAAAGCCCGGCCCCGACTTCCGCACCAGCATGTGGAAGTTGCCGGGCGCGATCAGCGCGGTTCCCGGCTCCACGTGGTCCCCATCGCAGGCCTCCTTCACGCCGATCGGGCACACCCGGTTCAGCCGATCGGCAAACGCACGTGAGAAACCCGCGGGGATATGTTGAACGACCACAATGCCCGGCCACGCCGGGGTAGCAGCCAAAAGAACGGTTTCAATCGCCTCGGTTCCACCCGTCGATGCGCCAATGGCGATGAGCCGTGCCCCGCCGGCGGCGCCAGGGTGAGGTTGTGGACGCGCCGGCACGGGCTGGAGCCCGGCTTGCTCCGGCTCCCCTGGGGTATCTCTGCGGATGCGCGCCGCGGCTGCCGCCCGGATCTTGTTCGGGAGCACCGCCACCAGATCGCCGACCGAGTATGGTCCGCCGGGCTTGGCGAGCACCTCGACGGCGCCCTCGCCGAGAGCGCGGATGGCCGCCGCGCATCCAGTTTGGCCGAGGGAGCTGATCACGATCACCGGCATCGGGTGGTACTTCATCAGCTTGCGGAGGAAGGTCAGCCCGTCCATGCGCGGCATTTCGATATCCAGCGTGAGGACGTCCGGGTTCAACGCCAGAATCTTGTCCCGGGCAATGTAGGCGTCCGGCGCCGTGCCGGCCATTTCGATGTCGGGCTCGGCGGCGAGACAGTCGGTGAGGATACGCCGTACAATGGCGGAGTCATCGACCGCCAGCACCCGGATTTTTGGCTTCGATTCCATCGCGCCTATTCAAACCGGATCGCAGCGCGGAGCGAGCCATTCTCCAGAGCGAATGTTCTGGCGGCGCCCTGGGGCCAGCCGGAATCGCCGCCCGCCGCCGGCGTCACCTCCGGGTGCGAGAGATCAAAGGCCACATCCGCGGCCAAGCGGCTCAGCACCGAGCCGCAGATCATGTTCGCCAGTTCGCAGGCTACATCAGTGACCTGGGACTCCCGGATACCAGCCTCGTCTTCAGCACCCAGAAAATTAGCCGCGATCGTGCGCGCCGATCCCGGTGCGATGACGACCTGGAAGTCGCCGGAGCGCTGCCCCTCAAAATGGAGCCGCGCCTCGAGTCCGCCACCCGGCGCCGGCCCCGGGCCGGCGCTTTCGCCGAACACCTCCGTGAAGAACATCGTCTCGAGCACCTCTCGCGTCGCAGCGGAGAGCGCCCCTGCTTCAGCCGATTCAGGCATTCCACACCCCTAGTACCCGTTCGAGCTCGGCCCGCAGCGCCTCCGGATAGAACGGTTTGGTGATATACCCCTGGGCGCCGAGTTCGAGCATGCGGTGGATACGCTGTTCGGTGGCATCGGTGGAGACCACGATGACCGGAGTCCGGCGCAGCGAATTATCCTGCCGCATGGACCTCAGGAGTTGTTCGCCGTTCACGTTGGGCATGTTGATGTCGGTGAGAATTACATCCACCCCCTGGCGGCGCAGCAGGCTGAGCGCCTCACCGCCGTCGCCAGCCTCCACGAACTCAGCCACCTCGAGCCCCGACAACTGGATCACGCGCCGGATGACCGAGCGCATGGCTGGGGAGTCATCCGCGATCAGCACACGGTACATAGACATTTCCTTTCGGCCCGCGTGAGGGCGCGCCAAATTCCTGCTCGATACCTCCGGCTTCCCGCAGCCAACTTGTTCCCGTCCGAACCTCGATTCGTACGGTTCTGGAGGAGCTGCCGCCCACGGCCTCTCCCTGGGTCAGGACACCCGCCTTCCACAGAATCTTGCGGGTTGCGATATAGTTGCGCCGGCCGATGTCGAAGACCCCGTGATCGTCCATCACTTGCGCGCCTCCGGCGAGCCGCACCACCATGCGGCGCTTCTCCGCGCCGAGTTCGTAGGCCTTGCGGAACAGCAAGGGCACTCCGGTGTCCGCGAACATGTACGGCCTCTGCCGCGACTGCCGGGCGTCGATCGACGACTCCGGCAGCATGAAATGCAGCAGCCCGGCAACCTTCACGGCCGGGTCCCAGACGACCACGGCTATGCACGACCCTAGCGCATAGGTGACCAGGACGCTCTCCGGATCGCTGGAGACCTGGCAGTCGGCGATACCCACGATCAGGGAGCGCATCGACAGCTCCGGGCGTGGTTTGTGGTTCGAGGGCTGCCACCCGGCTTGCGGTAGATCGCCGGCCGGACGTACTCGAGCGCGTGGCTGCCGCGCAGCAGGCTTTCCGAGTGCCCCGTAAAGAGGTAGCCGCCCGCCTCGAGACACTGTGCCAGCCGGTTGACCAACCGCGCTTGGGTCGCCCGGTCGAAGTAGATCATCACGTTGCGGCAGAAGATCACCGCGAACTTGGGCAGGGCGGGAAAGGGCTCGGTAAGGTTCATGCGGCGGAACTCAACCATTTCCCGGAGCTGGCACCGCACGCGAAACCAGCCCTTCCACCGGTGTTCGCCCGGCACGAAATGGCGCCGGGCCATCAGCTCCGGAAAGTCCGCCAGCTTCTCGGCCGGATACACCGCCTGCTGGGCCGTTTCGAGCGCCTTGGTCGAGATATCGGTCGCCAGCACGCGCACGTTTTGCCGGGCGGCATCGCCCCATTCCTCGAGCGCCGAGATGGCGATCGAGTAGGGCTCCTCCCCGGTCGCGCACGCCGCGCTCCAGACCTGAATCGGCAGGCAGTCACGGAACTCTGGAAGCGCCACTTTCCGCAGAAACTCGAAGTGCGCCGGCTCGCGCAGAAGCGCCGTGCAATTGGTTGTGAGCGCGTCGATCATCTCCGTGAGCGCCCGGCCGCTTGCGTCGCCCCGGACGTGATCGCAGTACTCGTGAAAGGTGCGGAAACCCAGCCTGCGGAGATGCTTTCCCAGCCTTGCCGATACGAGCTGCTCTTTGCCCTCCCTCAGGTCCAGGCCGAACTGGTGGTACGCCAGGAGCCGGATCTGCTCGAATTCGGCCCGCGTCAGCGGCCGGATGTCCGCCCCGGCGCCGGGGAAATCATGCATGGGTTTGCTCGTAAATGCCGTCCAGGTCCAGCACCAGGCCCACCCGGCCATCCCCCAGAATGGCGCCGCCCGCCACCCCGGGGATATTCTTGAGCGACTCGCCCAGGGTCTTGATGACCACCTCCTGCTTGCCAATCAGGTCGTCCACCATCAGGCAGAACAGACGGCCGCCAATCTCGGCCACGATCAACACTCCATCCGACGGGTCCTCGGTCCGGGGCTTGACTCGGAATTGCCGGTAGAGGCGGGTGACCGGCAGCAGTTTTCCGCGAATCAGCACCATCTCTCCCCGCCCGCACACCGTCGAGAGCATGTCCGGTTTCGGCCGGAACGTCTCGCGCACCGCGAACAGCGGCACGATGTACCGCTCGCGCCCGACCCCGATTACCAGGCCGTCGATGATGGCCAGGGTTAGCGGTAATTTCAGCAGGAACGTGGTCCCCTGGCCGAATACGGATTGGATTTCGATCCGCCCCCGGAGTTTTTGCACGTGCTTGCGCACGACGTCCATGCCGACGCCGCGTCCGGAGATATTCGTCACGCGCTCGGCGGTGGAAAAGCCCGGCTCGAAGATCAGATTGAGGATTTCGTTGTCGGCCGGACGAGCCCCTTCCGGAACCAGGCCGCGCTGGCGCGCCCTCGCCAGCACTTTCTGGCGATCGATTCCGCGGCCGTCGTCTGAGATCTCGATCAGGATGTGACCCGCCTGGTGCGACGCGCGCATCCGCACGCGTCCGGCGGGATCCTTCCCGCACGCGGCCCGCTCCCCGGGCGTCTCGATCCCGTGGTCCATCGAATTGCGCAGCATGTGCACCAACGGGTCGGAGAGCTCCTCGACGATCGTCCGGTCGAGTTCCGTTTCCTCGCCGGCTATCTCCACTTCCGCTTGTTTGCCCGCCTTTCGGGACAAGTCGCGCACCAGCCGGATCATCCTTCGGAACAGGGTTCCGACCGGCACCATGCGCATGGCCATGCCGGTCTTCTGTAACTCGGCGGTCGTGCGCGCCAGTTGCGCGAGGTTCCGCTGCAACCGCGGGCTTTCGACCGATCCCAGGGCCGGATCGTGATGCACCTGGGACTCCGTGATCACGAGCTCGCCGATCATGTCCACGAGGTAATCCAGCTTGGCCGTGTCTACTTTGACCGTCCGCGATTCGGCGCGCCCGCCCGGCGCGGCCGTCGCGTTCGGTTCGGTCTCCCGGGCAACCGCTTCATCCGGCGGAGCGGCCGCCGCGGGCTCCCGAACCACAGCCGGCTGCGGTTTGGGCGGCGGTGATGGAACGCTCGTGGCGGCATTCCGGATCCGCGCCAGCAACTCAGCGCGGCCGGCGAACGCTTCCAGGGCCTCTCCGTGCAGCACGCCGGACAACTGCTGAAACGCGCGCTCCAGATAGTCCTTGCCTTCGAGAATGACATCGGCGACGTCCGGCGTGATCCGCAGCTTACCGTTGCGCGCTTCGTCGAGAAGGCTCTCCACGTGGTGCGCGACTTCCTGGATCTCCGCCAGCTCGAGAAAGCCCGCCAGGCCTTTGATCGTGTGAAAGCTGCGGAACACGGAGTGCAGCGCCTCTTCGTTGGCCGGGTCCCGCTCGATATTCATCAGTTCGTTCTCGACCGAGGCCAGGTGCTCGGCCGATTCCAAAATGATGTCGTTCAGCAGCTCCGGATCGCGGGCGATGGGATTCGCCGCGAACCCGGATGGAGGCGGCGGCGCGTTTGGGTTTTCCGGCTGCACCCCCAGGGCCCGCTCGAAATCGGCCAGGCCGGCCGAGAGCGTCTCGTTGAGATGCAGCAGGTCCGCCGAGCAATCCGCGGCCGCACCGGAAACCGCTCCGGCGAGCGCCCCGGCGATTTTCGCGGCATCCACCATCTTGAACGCTTCCGCTTGCTCGCTTGCGGCGGCCCAGGCCGCCGAAAGATCACGCAGCATTTCGGGCGCCGGCCGGCGCTCGCCGACGATGCACCGGGTGGCGAAATCGTCCACGCGCCGTCGCAGCTCCTGTGTGTCTGGCCCCTGGTTCGAACCCTGATCGGACGCCTTACCCGACATTTTCTCCAGCGCTCCTCAACCCGCCAGGCGGCAAGAGTCAGCCGCCGCGCTTGGATTCACCGCCGCCTGGCACTCCGGCCATACTCGCGGCATTTTGCGCTCGTGGGCCGTCCCCAGTGACCCTTGACCACACCGGGGTCTCTGCGTGGGGCGGGCGTCCACGCCCGCGAGGGAACGCTCAGGTCCCGCCAAGGCCGGACCTGGAGGTCCGGCGCAGTCCTCAAGAACTGCCCCACAATCCTTGTCAACCGTCATGCCGGACGGCACCCTAGAACTCCTTGAAGTCGTCCTCGAGGGGGATCGCACTCCTCGGCTTCGCGGCGACCGCGAACCCAGGCGCCTTCGCCGTATCGCTCGCGTGAAAGACGGCTCCGCCGGGCGCGCCGGGACTGGCGCCGGCCCCGCGCTTGGCGGCCTCCAGCGCCCCAGGAATGCCAATCTGCTCAACGTGGAGCCGGCCGTTCGAGCTGCGCGTGGCGCTCGCCGCCTGCCGCCCGCTCGCCCCGACCAGCTCTTGCAGACTTTCGACGATCGTCTGGACCATTTGGGCCTGAGCGCTCATCTCCTCACCCGCCGAAGCCGCCTCTTCAGCATTCGCCGCGCCCTTCTGCGTCACCCGCTCCATCTGCGAGATCGCCTTGGAGATTTGCTCGATTCCGCGGGCTTGTTCCTCGCTGCCCAGCTTCACCTCATCGACCAGGATCTTCACCTTCTGTGAGCTCTCGGTGATGCCGCGGATGGCGCTCGCAACCTGGTCAACCTTGCTGCGCCCCTCGTTCGACTTGGCGATGGATTCTTCGATCAGGGCCGCCGTGTCCTTGGCTGCCTGGGCGGAGCGCTGGGCGAGGTTGCGGACCTCGTCCGCCACCACCGCGAAACCCATGCCCGCCTCGCCCGCCCGCGCCGCCTCGACGGCGGCGTTCAGGGCGAGAATGTTGGTCTGGAACGCGATCTCATCGATCACTTTGATGATCTTGCTCACCTTGTCGCTCGAGGCGTTGATCTCGCGCATCGACCTCTCCATTTGATCGAGCGTCTGGTTTGCCTCGCCGATGATGTGGCTCGTTTCCATCATCAACTCCGCCGCCGTGCGCGAATTGTCGGCATTCTTTTGCGTCATCGAGGTGATCTCTTCGCTCGAGGCCGAGGTCTGCTCGAGCGCGGCAGCCTGTTCTGAAGACCCCTGCGCGAGCGCCTGGCTGGACGCCGATACCTGGCCTGCGGCGTTGGCCACCTGGTCCGCGCTATCGCCCAGTTCGGCGGCGGCCTCCTGCAGGGACCGGCTCGTTCGCCGCACCAGGAGAAAAATGGCGCCGCTGATGGCAAGAGCCAGCCCCAGGACCCCGATAAGCCCCCAACGGTAGGTGACGTCCAGGTCCGCGGCCGCCTGTTGGTCCTGCTCCACGAGTCCGTCTTGCAGCTCCACCAGGCGCGCCGCGGCGCGTTGCGCGGCCTGGTAGATCGGAACGTTGTTGATCGCTGCTCTCAGCGCGCCATCGCCATCCCCGGATTGTGCGAGCCGCTCGATGCCGTCCATCCCGCTCCGCCAGGAGGCGAGACTGCTCTCCAGTTGCTCGCCCACGCGTTTGCCTTCTTCGGTTACCAGGAGCGGCCGCAGTTCCGCCAGGCTGGCCGCCCATTGGCCGGCCGCGGACGTGAACAGTTCCCGGGCTGAAGTCACATCTTCAGGCCGTTTGGCGTAAGTGAACATCACCACGCCACGCTCGCCTGCCAGCATGTCCGAGCCTGCGCTCCGGATCAAGGCTACCAGATTCAGCTTCCGGGCCGTCGAACCGATTGCCACATCCAGCCGGTGCGACAGTTTGCTGATTCCGCTCAGTGCGGCAATCCCCACCAGCAGGGTCAGAACCAGCATTCCGGCGAAGCCGATCACGAGTTTCTTGCCCATCGTCATCTGCGATCTCATCTGCTTACCTTTTCCTTGGCTCCTATTCGCGCGAACCCAAGACGGAGTTCAGACCGTGCAGTTCCTGACTCGTCAGAACCTGGTCGATCTCGAGCAGAATCTTGACTTTGCCCTTGATCTTGGCCATTCCCAGAAGATACGGGGTCGCCACCCCATCGCCGAAATCCGGCGTGTCTTCGATATCCGCGGAGGTCATGTTCAGGACCTCGGAAACGCCATCCACAATGATTCCCATCAGCATCGGACCGGCGGCGCCGCTCGCCTCGACGACGATGATGCAGGTGCGTTGCGTATATTCGATCTCGGGCAGGCCGAATTTCCGGCGCAGGTCCACAACCGGAGTGACCTTTCCGCGCAGGTTGATGACGCCTTTGACATAGTCCGGAGTTTGCGGCACCGCTGTGATCTCCTGGATGCCCATGATCTCGCGGACTTTCATGACCTGAATCCCGAATTCCTCGCAGCCGAGTTCAAAGGTGAGATACTTGCCCGGCCGCTGGTCGGTCTTGAGCGCCGGGTCTCTTTCAGCGACTGCTTGCATGCCTGGATCCTCCGTGGTCCCTGTGTTCTTATCGGCGAGCAAGCCGGGAAACTGTAGCGAGTGAGCAGCCTGCCAGGGACGTGTCACGAAACCACATGTCCGGTGCTCGCGAACACTCCCTGCGGTCGCGGCTCAGCCGGCCTCTGGCGGCGCCAGATTGAACGGCACTGATAGGGGGGTTCGGAGTCGAAACAGCTTGCCGGGTTGCGGCCGTTAAGGAGAGATTGGAGTAGTTGTCGCATGGCCCCGCCTGAGCACCCGTACCTTCGGAGGCGGCCCCTGTTTGGCCGAAGCCGGCCAGTTCGAAACCTCACTGGCGTGGTGTCTCGCGGGACATTGCCGTTTGCTTCGGTGCGCGGCGCCGCGGCTCGCCGATATCGGCAAATCCTGAAAACCCCGGCACGGAACCGCGGCCGCGGGAAGCGCTGGTCCGTGTCCGTGATCGCGGCGCAGGGATCAGGCCGGATATAGGCGCCTCACGCGGGCGAATTCCCGGCCCAGTATTTCAGGTCCTCCGGCGTAGCTCGCCGGCGGCGTCAGGCAGAACTTCACCCAGAGGTGGGCGTCCTCACAAATGAAGGGAACTACAATCCAGTTCGTACCGGAACTCCGCGTGGCAAAGTTCTTGCCGAACACGACACTCGGAATACCCATGCCGATCATCCCGACGTCCTCTTCGACGTCGTTCTTCACATTCCCGATGATCATGTTGGCGATTTCGGCGACCGCATCCAGTACATCCGCGTTCACCGTGTCCGACTCTGCCTCGCCTTCCATCATCAGCATGTGTGTGTACAGCTTGCGCGCAAGCCGGGCATCGCAATGAATGACTCCGCCTCCTACCCAGCTTCCGGCGAGTCCGATCATCGCGACCACACCGTCCACGTTGTCCGTGCTGTTGGCTTCCTCATACGAAGCTTCCGGCACGACCTCCAATGTCATCATGGTCGAGAAGACCTGTCCGGTCGCGGTGCAGATCGACTTTACGACCTTGTCTTTGTCCAAAGTTGGCATCCCTGTAGTCTCCGGGCGCTTACGGGAGTATCCCTTCCAAGGTTTGCCGGAATTGTTCGGCCGAGAACGGCTTCCGCACATATCCCGCCGCGCCCAGGTTCGCAGCAGCCATCACCTTGCTTTCATTGCCCTCGGTGGTCACCATGATGACCGGAACGTGCTTCCACTCTTCCGCATCTTTGATGCGGCCGAGGAGTTGAAGACCGTCCATATTGGGCATGTTAATGTCCGCGAAAACCAGATCCACGTGCTGGCTCCCAAGGGCTCTCAGCGCCTCGACTCCGTCACCAGCCTCATAAACCTGGCCCAGCGGCAGGTCGGCTTGCCGCAGCACGCGTTGGAGAATCTTTCGGATGGCCGCCGAATCATCCACAATCAGCACATCGAGCATCACTCCCCTTATCGGTGCGACGGGCCTGGAGCTTAGGAGAAAGGTGTCGAAAACCTTTGTGGACGGCCGGAATCGGGACGGCGCCGCCCCCGGTACCGTCCGGCGCGACGCCGGGCGAGAGCCCTCGGAGCGCTCGCTGGAGTACCGCCCCTGCGGTGAGGAGCTCGTGTATCGCCGGCCGGTCCTCCGGCCGTAAGGGAAAGAGGCTCGGGCGAACAGAGCTCGCTATAGTAAACGCACGCGGCTCCGGCCACTCGGGAGGGGTCACGAAGGCGCCCAGCCGCCCGGCCGGAGAACTAGTCGATCAGCTCGACGCGATACTCTTCGATGACGGGGTTGGCCAGCACATCCCGCGCGATCTGCTCCATCTGTTCGGAGGCGCGCTGGCGGTCCGTGCCAGGCGTGATCTCAATGTCGAAGAACTTCCCCTGACGGACATTGGCCACGTAGTCATGTCCCTGGCCGCGGAGCGCGGCCGAGATGGTCTGCCCCTGAGGATCGAGAACAGTGGGCTTCAAGGAGACGAACACTCGGGCTTTCATGGGAACACCCATTCTATCCGAATCGGGCGGCGCTCAGGCAGTCTGTGCTACAACGATAGGTTTCACGGGAGAAATCCAATCACCAAGGTTTGCGTGCTCGCAAGCGGAAGTTCCGGGAATTCCACGCTGGTCTCGAGCGGGCGCACCCGTGTGCTGGTGGATGCCGGCCTGAGCGCGCGCGAGATCGCCCGGCGTCTGGGGGAGGTGGGCGAGAGTATCGAGCAAATCGATGCCATCCTGGTCTCGCACGAGCACAGCGACCATGTGTGCGGCTTGCATGGGCTCGCCCGCAAGCTGGACGACAGCCGCGGGAAGAGCGGCCGGCCCCAGGTGCCCGTTTTTATCACGCGCCTGGCTGCTCCGGCAATCGCCTGGGAGAAACACCAGCCCGCCGTCGAGACGTTTCAGGCGGGCGCGCATCTCCGCATCGGCGATATCGAGGTCGATAGCTTCACCGTGCCCCACGACGCCGCCGACCCGGTCGGCTTTTGCTTTCGCGCCGAAGGCATCAAGATCGGACTCGTGACGGACCTCGGCTACATCCCCGAATCAATCAAGTTCCATCTCCGCGGCACCGATCTGCTCATCCTCGAGTCGAACCACGACCTCGAGATGCTCAAGGTGGGGCCGTATCCGTGGTCCGTCAAGCAGCGGGTGATGAGCCGCAAAGGGCACCTCTCGAACGATTCGGTTTCCGATTTCATCGCTACGGATCTCGATCGCGCCACGGCCACTCTCATCCTCGGACACCTGAGCGAGCACAACAATCACCCGGAAATCGTGCGGCTCGTGGCCAGCCAGGCGCTCGAACGCCGCGGCCTGGCCACCCGGCTGGTCATCGCCGGCCGGGCGAGCCCGACCGAAGTCTTTCAATTCTAAACGGATATTTTCACATGATTGCGAGATATACCAGGCCCGAAATGGGCCGAATCTGGAGCGACGAGAACAGGTTCCGGACGTGGCTCGAAGTCGAGCTGGCCGCTTCCGAGACGCTGGCCGAGTTGGGAGTGGTCCCGGTGGACGCGGCGCGCGCCTTGCGGGCGCACGCCGGCTTCCAGGTGGACCGGATCCTCGAGATCGAGGCCGAGGTCAAGCACGATGTGATTGCTTTTACGACCGCCGTCGCCGAGACCCTGGCGGCGGCCGGCCAGGGCGAAGCCTCGCGCTGGCTGCATTATGGCCTCACTTCCAATGATGTCGTGGATACCGCGCAGGCATTGCAAGTGGCGCAGGCCTCCCGCCTGCTTTTGGAGGATCTCGATGCGCTGCGGGGCGTGCTCAAAGACCGCGCGCTCGAGTTCCGCCGCGCCGTCCAGGTGGGACGCACTCACGGCGTCCATGCCGAACCGATCACGTTCGGCCTCAAGATCGCACTTTGGTATGACGAGGCTAATCGCAACTTCCGGCGGCTCGCCTCCGCCGCGCGGGAGATGGCCGTAGGGAAGACCTCCGGCGCCGTGGGAACGTTTGCCCATATCGGTCCCGAGGTCGAGGAGCGCATCTGCGCCCGGCTGGGTCTGGAACCCGCTCCCATCTCCTCGCAGGTGATCTCGCGGGACCGCCATGCCGCCTTCCTTTCCGCCCTGGCCCTGGCGTGCGCGCTGCTCGAGAAAATCGCGCTCGAAGTGCGGCACCTCCAGCGCACGGAGGTTCGTGAAGCCGAGGAGGCGTTCTCGGCCGGGCAGAAGGGCAGTTCGGCCATGCCTCACAAGCGCAACCCGGTCACATGCGAGCAGATCTGCGGCCTCGCCCGCGTCGTGCGGGCCAACGTGCAGGCCGCCTTCGAGGACGTGGCCCTCTGGCACGAGCGTGATATCTCGCACTCCTCCGTCGAGCGCGTCATTCTTCCCGATTCGACCATCCTCACCGACTACCTGCTGGCCCGCACCACCAATCTGGTTCGCCATCTCCGCGTCTATCCCGAGCGGATGCGGCGCAACCTCGATCTTACCCGCGGCCTCATCTTCTCCGGACAGTTACTCCTGGATCTGGCCGCCGCCGGCATGCTTCGTGAACAGGCCTATCGCATCGTGCAAAGCCACGCCATGCGCGCCTGGGAGCAGGGCGGAGATTTCCGCGCGGCCGTCGAGGAGGATCCTCAGATCCGCGCCGTCCTGACTCCGGACCAGATCGGCCAAAGTTTTTCCCTCGAGCGCCAGCTCCGCCACGTGGACCGGATCTTCGACCGTGTGTTTGGAAAAGCAGATGATCGTCCAGCCTGAGATCGAGAAGTACATCCTTGGCCTCGTGCCGGCTCGGGATGAGGTGCTCGCCGAAATGGAACGGGAGGCCGCGCGCCGGCGAATCCCGATTGTCGGTCCGGCCGTCGGCGCCCTGCTCTCCCTGCTGGTGCGCCTGTGCCAGGCGAAGCGGATCTTCGAATTGGGCTCTGCGATCGGGTACTCGACGATCTGGCTCGCGCGTGCGGCCGGCCCCGGAGCTGAAGTCCACTACACCGATTTCAGCGAAGCGAATGCCTGCGAGGCTCGTGCTTACTTTCAACGGGCAGGCGTTGCGGATTGCATCACCCTGCACGCTGGCGGCGCCCTGGATGCGTTGATGCAGACCTCGGGGGACTTCGATCTCATCTTCAACGATGTCGACAAGGCAGGCTATCCAGCCGTTTTGGATGTGGCTTCAGGGCGTCTCCGGAGCGGGGGAGTACTGATTACGGACAACACCCTCTGGAACGGCAGAGTTCTAAAGCCGATGGATCCGGCTTCTCACGCGGTTTCGGAGTTTAATCGTAAGCTGCTAGAGAGAAAAGACTTCGTTACTAGCCTCCTCCCACTTCGAGATGGCGTGTCGGTGGCGTTGAAGCTATAACTATAACAATAGTACTATCTATGTAGTTTGTGTGAATAACGAATTGCCGTGATTTTTTCCCGGGCCTGGGTTAGACTGATTGAGGAGAAGGTTGTGGCCCAAGATGGCGAACTCGTACCGAACCTCTCGTAATCGCGCTCTGGACTTGGCACGTGTTCTACTTGTCGATGATGATGTTACGTCCCGGCTCACGCTACAGACCGTACTGGAAGCCGGGGGTTATCAGGTCGATGCCGCCGCTTCCGCTGCCGAGGCAGTTGGAAAGCTCGACGAACGGGAGTATGAGTTGGTACTCAGTGATCTGCGCATGGACTCCCCGGAGGCGGGCCTGAAAGTTCTGGCGCACGCGCGGATGATGGACTACAAACCCGCGACGGCCCTGGTTACCACGTATCAGGACTCGAGAGACCGGGACCACAAAGACTCCGCCATGGTCTTGATAGAGCCCGAGGATCTGCCGGACTTGCTCAGCCGGGTGGCGGACCTGGTCAGTGAGCGCGCAACCCGCAAGGTCGAGCGCCAACTACGTCACGCCGGTAACTGACCGAGGCTGACGACGGCCTCTTCAAACGCATCCAAAGCCCCTCTGAAGAAGTGATCCGCGGCCTGCACCCAAACGAGCCGCTTCGGCTCGGGCAAGCGCGCGAACAGCATTTCGAGCTCCTGTCGGGGTCCGTATTGGTCCTGGGTGCTCTGGATGAAGATCTTCGGAGCGCGGCAGTCCAGTAAAGTATCCAGGGATCCGGCGCGTGTGGGAAAGCCGGCCGCGACCACCGCGGCGGCGCTCCTCAACTCGCATCCCAGCCCGAGAACCACGCGCGAGCCGAACGAGAACCCCGCCAGCGTGTAGGAGAGTTCGGGGTAGCGTGTGCGGAGCCAGGCCAGGCCGGCGCGCGCATCCTCGATCTCTCCCGCGCCGCGGTCGTGTGAGCCCTGGCTCCGGCCGACCCCGCGAAAGTTGAACCGCAGGACCGCCGCGCCGTTTCGCCGCAGTCCTCGCGCGAGCCGGTGGACCACCTTGTTGTGCATGCTTCCGCCGTACAGAGGATGCGGATGGCAAACCAGCGCCAGGCTGTGCGGCGGGCCGCTTTCCGGCGCCTCGAGCATCGCCTCCAGCTTTCCCGCCGGCCCGTCAATGAGAAAGGATTCAATCGTTCGCGGCATAGCATTTCCCGGCTGGCCGAGCCGCGACCGTAAGGGAGCGGTCGGAACTCAAAACGTCCGGTAGTTGGTGAACTGCATGTCGATCCCGAAGTCGTGGCCCTTGAGCAACTGGATCACCTTCTGCAGGTCGTCGCGGTTCTTTCCGCTCACCCGCACGAGGTCGCCCTGGATGGAGGCTTGCACCCTGATTTTCGCCTCCTTGATCTTCTTCACGACTTCCCGCGCTTTTTCGACCGGAATGCCCTGCTGGATCGCGACCTCCTGCCGGACCGTCGTGCCCGCCGCCGGTATGACCTCGCCGAAGGAAAGCCCTTTCAGCGGCACGCCGCGTTTCACCAGGCGCCCTTGAAGCACCTCCGAGACCGCACGCAGTTTGAATTCGTCCGCGCTGGCGAGCAGGATCTTCTTGTCCTTCTCGTTCAGCTCGATGCGCGACTTCGACTCTTTGAGATCGTACCGGACCAGGATCTCCTTGAGCGCTTGTTGAATGGCGTTGTTCACTTCGTTGAGATCGATTTTCGAGACAACGTCGAAGCTGTTCTCAGGCATGGATAGCCGGTTAGCGCCGCAATGCCTCCATCACGCGGCCGGCAATTTCCTCGATCAGGGCGGGCATCGCGCGGTCCAGCGCCACCGTAACCGCGGCCCGCACCAGTTCGGAGTCGATCTCGCCCGCCTCCGGCATGCCAGCCGGACGCCGGTCTGCCGGGGCCTGCGGCGTTGCCGCGATGGGAGCTGGCGCGGTCACCGGCTTTGCCGGGGCCAGAGTGAGGCCGAGAATACTGCCGGTCATCCGCCTGGCCGGAGGCGCCTCCGCAGGAGCGCTCGCCGCCGGGGAACTGGCGGCTTTGCGGTCCGGCCTGGCGGCCTCGATCAGCGCTTTCACCGTGGCAACCACCGCCGAAGCCTCCAGCGGCTTCTTCAGCACCGCGTCCGCGTTTACCCGCCGGGCCTCGGCCTCATCCACTGGTTCGAGCAATCCGGCCAGTAGAATCACGCGCGCGTGCCGGTATTTCGGATTGGTCTTGATGAACTCGCAGATCTGGTAGCCGGATTTGTGTGGCAGGAAGATGTCGGCCAGCACCACGTCCGGATCGACGTCGGGTATACGAATCAGCGCCGTATCCCCATCCGTGACCGTGACCACCTCGAACCCTTCCTCGCGCAGGATTCGCTCACCCATGCGCTGCGCGTGCGGGCTGTCGTCGGCCAGAAGGACCCGGCTCATTTGCTGGTCTGGACGCCCGGGTTGGTCTGGTCAGGCTTGGGAGCGTTTTGCTGACTTTGCCGCGCGTCGGGTTTCGTATCCAGCGCCGATGGCCCGGTGATGGTCGTGGCCGTAACATCCGAACTGGTGGCCGCCCCCGCCGGCAGACGGACCGTGACCGGGGTCTCCGGCTTGAGGCTCTCCATGGCGGGCTGTCCGGATTTCGCCGCCATCGACATGTCCGGGCTGTGCCGGAAGACGCCCCAGAAATGGCCCAGCATCCCAGGCTTGTCCTGGTTCTCGAGTTCGTACTTCTGCCGCGCCATGGCCACGGGGTCCGGATCAGGAATCGGCTTTTCCATCTCCTTCAACTTCTTCTTGGCCGCGTCGGCCAACGGGCTCAGGGGGTAATCGCGGACCAGCCTGGTGTAGGCGTCCGCGGCGCGGTCGCGAAATCTCGGGCCCAGGCGGCCCCACGCATCGCCGAGCTTCCAAAGGTTCTGGTCGGCTTTGCTGTAGAGCGGATAATGGTTCGCAACGCCCTGGAGCCGGTTGGCGGCCGAGTAATACACGCCCTTCGAGTAATAGAAAGAACCCACCTGGTACTCGCCGTCCGCGAGCACTTCCTGGATGTTCCGCAGCATTTGCGCTCCCTGCGGAGCGAACTTGCTGTTCGGAAACTGCGTCAGCAGCGTGCGGCACTCTTCTTCGGCGCGCACTGTATGGGTCGCGTCGCGGTCCGCCTTCTCCATCTGCTTGATCTGGATCAGGCAGACTTTTTCCTGGGCCTCGGCGGATTCCTCCATCGTCGGGTAGAAGAGGATGAAATCCTTGTACTCCGCTTCCGCCTGCGCCAGTCCGTGCGAATCGCCCTCGCGGTACCAACTGTCCGCGATCGCCAGCTTCGCTTTGGCCATGTATTCACTCTGATCGTAGGTGTTCATCAGGGTGTTGAGCGTGAGCCGCGCCACTTCGAAACGGCCGTGCTCGATGTCGTTGACGGCCTTGTCGAACAGAACCTTATCCGGCTGCTCGGTGTCCTTCGTAATCGGGTTCTCGTACTTCTTATGGTGGAATCCGCAGGAAGATGTCAGCGCCACGGCTGCCATCATCGCGAGGCCGCATGGAATCCAATTTCGGTGAAGCTTCATAATTTCACTCCATCGCTTCCGGCAACGCCGGTGTTCAACCGCCTATCCTATCGATCCTACGCCGGGACGGAGCGTCGCGGTTTGGGCGATGCCGCGCATCCGCCGGACCGTCTCGGCCGGATCCGGGCTGCGAAAAATCGATGCGCCGCTGACGACCCAGTCGCAGCCGGCCCGCACGATCTCCGCGACGTTCTCCGTGGTCACGCCCCCGTCGATTTCGATAGCGAATTTCACCCCGAGCTCCCGGCGCCGCCGGTCCAGCGCGCGAATCTTGTCGAGCGCGCGGGGAATGAACTTCTGGCCGCCGAACCCCGGGTTCACGCTCATGATCAGCACGTAATCCACTAGACCGAAGACATCTTCGAGCATGCCCACCGGTGTGGCCGGGTTCAAAACGACGCCTGCGCGAACACCCTCGCTCTGGATCGTTCGCAGAGTGCCGTCGAGGTGTTTGGCCGCCTCGAAGTGGACCGAAACCTGGTTGGCGCCGGCCTCGATGAACACCGGGGCGTACTTATCGGGATCGGTGATCATGAGGTGCACATCCAACGTCAACTTCGTGATTTTGCGGATGGACTTGACCACCGGCGGGCCTATGGTCAGGTTCGGCACAAAATGCCCGTCCATAATGTCCACGTGCAGCATCGTGGCGCCGCCCAGCTCCACTTTCCGGATCTCCTCGCCCAAACGAGCGAAGTCCGCCGAGAGGATAGATGGAACAATCTGAACCATTTACAGATCAGTTCGATGTTAGCACAGCGGCAAAGAATCCATCGCCGGCGTGGAGGCCGGGAATGCGCTGGCGGCGCTCCTGAAACCCGCCTCCGGCTTCCTCGGCCACCGCTTCATTCTCCTCGCTTTCGAGCGAGCAGGTCGAGTACACCAGGCGCCCTCCCGGGGCCAGCAGTTCCATGGCATTCCGAAGCAGCCGCACCTGCCGGCCGTGCAGATCCGCCAGATCTGAAGGCCGGAGCCGCCATTTGATCTCCGGATTCCGGGCCAGCGTTCCGGTGCCCGAGCAGGGGGCGTCCACGAGAATACGGTCGAATCGCGTTCGAAACGGCAGCGGCCGGGTTCCGTCCAGCGCCACCAGAGCGCAGCCGAGGGTCTTCATGTGTTCCAAACGGCTCAGGTGTATGTCACAGGCAACAGCGCGCACGTCCGATTCGAGCGCCTGAGCCGTCTTGTTCCCCGGAGCGGCGCAAAGGTCCAGGAAGGTCTGGCCCGGCCGCAAGTCGAGCAGCGGCACGATGGTTTGCGAACCAATGTCCTGAATTCGCAGGCCTGGGGCGATGCCCTCCACCACGCGGTAGCAGCCGGGCACTTCGGTTGGCTCCAAATGGAGACCGCGGGGCAATTCTCCTGGCGCCCGCACATAGGTCTCCGGCGGCGACAAATTTGCGCGCGCGATCCGATCCGCCGTTTCGAGACCGTACTGCGCGTCCCAGCGCTCGAGCATCCAGGCCGGGTGCGAGAGCTCGGTGGTACGGTCCGGCCACGCGACCGGCTCCCGATCGAGCTTCCGCAGCACCGCATTCACGAAAGGCGCGGCCGAGCGCTTCCGCGCCCGCTTGACCAGTTCCACGCTCTCCCCGGCCGCGGCGTGGGCCGGGACCCGGGACAGATAGCGCACCTGGTAGACGGCCATCCGCAAGGCGATCCGGACCTCGGCATCCAGCCGCGCCGCTTCGCGGCCCGAAAACCGGTGGATCAGGAAATCGAGCTGTGCCTGATACCGCAGCGCGCCAAACACAATTTCGGAAGCGAGGCCGGCATCCCGCGAGGCGAGCCCCGCCGCGCGGCTGAGCAGCAGTTCCGACGCAAATCCGCCGCGCTCCACCAGCCGGAGTATCTCGAAAGCGGTCGCGCGGGCGGGAGAGATCACCTATCCATCCTACCGTCCGGGGTAACAACGCTTGACGGCTACCCGCTCCAACAGAGCAGTGCCGCTGCCCCAGAGGCGCAATTCCTTCCTGCCAAAGGCTTTGCGGGAATGCAATTGTGCGCTTCTATAATGGATTGTGGACCTCGAGAAGATCCTCCTCCGCAAAGTCGGAGAGGCCATCGGCCGCTTCAAGATGATTCGCGACGGCGACCGCGTCGCGGTGGCGCTCTCCGGTGGCAAGGATTCCCTCACGCTGCTCCACGCGCTCCTGCTGCTTCAAAGACGAGCGCCGGTGGACTTCTCCGTGTGTGCGTTCACCATCGAGCAAGGAAAGTTTCTCCGGCCCATCGAGCCCCTGGCTGCGTACCTGAAGCAGAACGCCATCGAGTGGACCTATTTCCGCGATACGCCGTCCTTCGAATTGCTTGGAGACCAGCCGGAGCATGGCTGCGACCTGTGCAGCCGCTACCGCCGGCGCGCCGTGTATGAAGTGGTGCGCGGCCTCGGAGCCAAGGTGATCGCCTTCGGCCACACGGCGGACGATTTCTGTGAGGCGCTTCTCCGGAACGCGCTTTTCACAGGCAGGTTGAGCGCTCTGCCTCCGGTGACGCACTCCCGCGACAGGGAATTCCGCCTCATCCGGCCGCTCGTGTTCGTCACCGAGGAGATCACGCGCGCGTTTGCCGCCGCCGCCGGAGCGCCGCTCGTCCCCTGTGGCTGCTCCCAGAAAGCCGGCACGGTGCGGCGGACCTTGCGCGGCCTGTTCGCGAATCTCGAAACCCAGTATCCATACCTGAAAGAGAACCTGCTCGCGGCCATGGCGAACATTGAAACCGGGCGGCTTCTGGATACGCGATTCCTGGATCTCGAAGGCCAGCCAGGCGAACCGGCCCGCACGCCGTTCCCGATCGTGGCCGAGTCGTGACGCTGCCGCATATCGCTTCACAGACCACGGGACCAACGTCAGTCTGGTAAACTGTGCCGGAGGTAATCGACTCTGATGGTTCTCAAAAAGATTTGCCGCCCCGCTGCTCTGGCGGCCCTTCTGATCGCAGGGATCGCCGGAGGTTACCTGGCCCAGCCCGCCATCTCTTACGTGTTCGGAATGAATCAGTGCGGGCTTCTGAAAGGCTATTCGGCCCTGCACGACGCCACCTTGGAAGAATCCCGGAGGCTCAAGGCTCGGAGCCGCCTCCTACAGAAGACCGACGGCTTGGAATTGTGGCAAACGCCCTCGGGAGAATTCTGGAATCCGCGCGGGAACGACCTCTTCTATGCGCTTGCCGAACAGACGCTGCGCAATTACGGAGACGGTCCCTACCGAGTGAAGTCCGGCGATATTGTCTTAGACTGCGGAGCAAACGTTGGAGATTTTGTTCGGGAGGCGCTGTCGGCCGGGGCGAAGCTTGTTATCGCAATTGAACCCGTACCCCGCAGTGTGGCGTGCCTCCAGCGGACGTTCTCCCGCGAGATCACCGAAGGCAGAGTCCGCGTCGTCCCGAAAGCCGTCTGGAATGAAGCCGGCAAAATGAAAATGTCCTTGCACGACAACTCACTACTCGATAACTTGATCGTAGTTCGAGATGCGCGCTCCGTCGGCTACCTGGAGGTTCCACTGATTACGATTGACGCCCTGTTCTCCGAACTCGGTCTGGCGCGCGTCGATTTTATAAAGATGGACATTGAGGGTGCAGAACCGAATGCCTTGCAAGGAGCGCACCACATCCTTGCGGCTTTCCGGCCGAGGATGTCGATTGCAACCGAGCACTGGCCGGGCGAATATGCGGAAGTCATGAAGGCCATTCTGAATGCCGCTGCTTATCACAGTACCTGTGGGTCCTGCGTGCGGCGCCAGCTGGAGTTTTTCCCGGAGGTCACGTTCTGGACTCCACTGTGAGCGTCCGGGTCGCGCCTCTGCTCAAATGCGGGTTCACTGGAGCGTGGCGTGCTCCGACAGTTCTCCGCATTGACCTGCCGTTTCCCAAGGTGAGAAGATAGACAGCTTGCAGTCCGTAACCAATTTGTAACAATGCGACTTCTACCACGGCAGGAAAAGTTCTTCACGTCTTTCATCGACCAGGTCCGCCTGATTGTCGAGGCATCGAAACTTCTGCTGGAAGCGGCGAAGGCCGGAAACTCGCACTTGGCGCGCGCTGCCGTCCGCATTCAGCAGCTCGAGCACGAGGGCGACGAGATCATCCACGATATCTTCACCCGGCTCAATCAGACGTTCATCACGCCGCTCGATCCCGAGGACATCCACTCCATCTCCTCCAGTCTGGATGACGTTCTCGACGGGATCGAGGACACGGCTTACCGTATGGTCGCCTACCGCCTGGATCCGATACCGCCCCAGGTGGTCGAGCTGTGCGAGGTGGTGCACGATTCGGCGAAATCGATCGCGAACGCCTTTGACAAGCTGAACAAAGACGAGAAGCTGCTCGACGACTGCATTGAGGTCAACCGCCTGGAGGACTACGCGGATATGGTCGCGCGCCGCGCCATCGCCGAGCTGTTCGAGCAGGAGAAGGATCCCGTCGCGCTGATCAAGCACAAAGAGATTTTCGAAGCGCTCGAGGGAATTACGGACCGGTGCGAAGACGTTGCGGACGTCCTGCAGAACGTCGTGGTGAAGAACAGCTAAAGCCGGCCCCCGGATGCCCTCCCTCTAATGACGCCCGCCCTCGTGCTGGTCATAATCATCGTTGCGGTTGCCCTCATCTTCGACTATCTGAACGGTTTCCATGACGCCGCCAATTCGGTGGCGACGGTCGTGGCAACGCGGGTCCTGACGCCGCTGCAGGCGGTGATCTGGGCGGCGTTCTTCAACTTCGTGGCCGCCTTCAGCTTCGGTACCGCCGTCGCGACCACGGTCGGCAAGGGCATGGTGGACCTGCGCGCCGTCACGGTCTATGTGATCCTGGCCGGGCTGATCGGCGCGATCGTCTGGGACCTGATCACATGGTGGTTCGGTCTGCCGACCAGCTCGTCGCACGCCTTGTTCGGCGGATACGCGGGCGCGGCCATGGCGCGTAACGCCTTCGAGAAGGGGTTTCAGCACAGCGCCGACGTGCTGATCTGGGGCGGTTGGATCCGCACCCTCGTCTTCATGGTCCTTTCTCCGTTGATCGGCCTGGTGCTGGCATATGGGTTCATGATCGCGGTGTACTGGCTGTTCCGGAAATCGAGCCCGAAAAGGATGGATGTCTACTTCCGGAAGCTTCAGCTCGTCTCGGCGGCGGCGTTCAGCTACGCGCACGGAACCAACGACGCGCAGAAGACCATGGGAATCATCACGGGGGTGCTCGTGACGACGGGATTTCTCCGGGACTTCCGCGTTCCGGTCTGGGTGATCCTCTCGGCGGGCGCGGCTATCGGTCTGGGAACACTCAGCGGCGGATGGCGCATCATTCACACGATGGGTTCGCGCATTACACGCCTGCGCCCGCGCGGCGGCTTTTGCGCCGAGGCCGCTGCGGCCAGTTCCATTCTGATCGCGACCGCGGTGGGAGTGGGTGTTTCCACCACGCACGTCATCACCGGCGCCATCACCGGCGTAGGGTCCGTTCAGCGGCTGAAGGCGGTGCGCTGGGGCGTCGCGACGAACATCGTCTGGGCCTGGGTCCTCACGATACCTGCCGCGGCCGTGGTGGCCTGGTTCTCCTATTCGCTGCTCTATTCCGCGGGTCTCGACCCGCACTAGGTCCTCGACCGTGAAGTCCGTTTCTTTACGGTAGCGGCATCTACCTGTAACTGAGCCGCGACCGTAAGGGAGCGGTAGCAACGCATCACGCGGTCGAGGTACTAGTCTTGTGTTCGTTCAATTGCGGCACGATCTGGCTGCGCTACGCTGCGTGGCGGCGATCGAGTTGGAACGTGTTCGCGGCACGCCGTGACGGCTCGATTGCGGGCAGCCCCATTTGCTGTACGATCTAGGGAATGGAGAGAAGCTGACCGGCATGCCGGCCGCCAAGAGCCTGCCCGAGCCGGATGTCCTCGGCCGGGAACAACTCACACCGCTCTACAACGTCGTGCTGCTGGACGATAACGCGCACACCTATGCGTACGTCATCGAGATGCTCGAAAAGCTGTTCTGCTTCTCCGAATCCGACGCTCTGGCGCACGCACGGGAAGTCGATCTGACCGGGCGCACGGTCGTGATCACGTGCGAACTGCCGGAGGCGGAGTTCGCGCGCGACCAGATCCGCAACTACGGCCCCGACTGGCGGCTGCCGGAATCCAAGGGCTCCATGTCCGCGATTGTCGAGCCCGCCGCGGGCGCGAACTGACTCAGCAGATCCTGGGCAATTGCTCGCCGCTGAGCATATCCACCACGCGCGTACCGCCGATCCGGCTTTCGAGCACGACGATGCCGGTTTCGTCCCCGGCCACGCGGCCCACCAGCGCCGCGCCCCGCGTCACCGGCAGCGAACGCAGCACGTCCACCGCGCGCCCGGCGTCGCGAGCGGGAACAAAGGCGCAGAAGCGCCCTTCATTGGCGACGTACAGGGGATCGAGCCCGAGGATCTCGCAAGCCGCCTTTACCACCTCTCGCACCGGGATCGCGGCCTCTTCGAGCGCGATGCGGACGCCGCGGGCCGAGGCGATCTCGTTCAGCGCGGAGGCCAGCCCGCCGCGCGTGAGATCGCGGAGGCAATGCACCTCGATCCCCGCCTGAAACAGGGCCTCGACCGGCGTCCAAAGCGGCGCGGTGTCGCTCTCGACGGGCGCCTCAAACTCCAGGCCCTCGCGAACCGAGAGGACCGCAATCCCATGCGCGCCCAGGTCCCCGCTGACGATCACCGCGTCACCGGCCTGGACGGATTGCGGCCCGATCGCGCGGTCCTCGTCGATCACGCCGACGCCCGCCGTCGTGATGAACATCTGATCGGCGGCGCCGCGGTCCACCACCTTCGTATCGCCGGTCACGATATCGACGCCGGCGGCGTCCGCAGCCTTCCGCATGGATTCGACCACCTCGCGCAGCGTGGCTATCGGCAGGCCTTCTTCCAGGATGAACGCCGCGCTGAGGTAGAGCGGCCGGGCGCCGCACATCGCCAGATCGTTCACCGTGCCGTTGACCGCGAGGTCGCCGATATTACCGCCCGGAAACACGATCGGCCGCACGACATACGCATCCGTGGTGAACGCCATCCTGCAGCCACCCGCGGAGAGCACCGCGCCGTCGTGGCGGGCTTCCAGCGCCGGATTCGAAAACGCCGGAAGGAAAACCCGTTCGATGAGCTGGTTGGTCAGCTTGCCGCCGCCTCCGTGAGCCAGGAGGATGCGGTCGCCCGCCGTGAGCGGGACCGGGCAGGTCAGGTCAATCTCGCGCATGCTCGCGTCTTCCGTAGAGGTAGTAGGCGGCGCAGGCGCCCTCGGACGAAACCATCGGCGCGCCGAGGGGCCGCTCGGGCGTACACTTGACGCCGAAGGCCGCGCACTCGTGCGGCTTTTTCAAGCCCTGCAGCACCAGGCCGCTGATGCACTCGGAAGATTCCGCACAGCCGCCCGGGGCCAGCTCGAAGCGCTCCTCGGCATCGAACCGGCGGTAGGCTTCGCGCAGCCGCAATCCGCTCGCGGGAATCTCGCCAATGCCGCGCCACTTCCGGTTCGAGACCTCGAAGACCTCGGCAACCACCTGTTGCGCGGGGCGGTTTCCTTCCCGGGCCACCGCGCGGCTGTACTGGTTCTCCACTTCCGCCCGGCCGCTTTCGAGCTGCGACACCGCCATCCAGACTCCTTCCAGCAAATCCACCGGCTCGAAGCCGGTAACCACGATCGGGACGTGGTAGCGCTGCGCAATCGGCTCGTACTCGGTATATCCGGCGACGGTGCAGACATGGCCCGGAGCCAGGAACGCCTGCACCCGCTGGTTCGGCGCATTCAGAATGGCTTCGATCGCCGGCGGCACGAGCACATGGGCGACGAGAATCGTGAAGTTCTCCAGGCCCGCCCGCGCGGCCTGATACAGGGCCATTGCGTTGGCGGGCGCGGTGGTTTCGAAGCCGACCGCGAAGAACACCACCTGCCGGCCGGGATTGGCGCCGGCCAGCTTCAGGGCGTCTAGCGGTGAGTACACGATCCGGACGTCGCCGCCTTCGGCCTTAGCATCCAAGAGACTCTTCGACGAGCCCGGCACTCGCAGCATGTCGCCGAACGAGCAGAAAATCGCGCCGGGGCGCAGTGCGATCTCAACGGCCTTGTCGATCAGCTCGATCGGGGTCACGCAAACCGGGCAGCCGGGGCCATGCACGAGCGTGATTTCGGGCGGCAGCAGGTCTTGAAGACCGCTCTTGAGAATCGTGTGCGTCTGGCCGCCGCAGACTTCCATGATGGTCCACGGGCGGGTGACCGTTCGCCGGATGGTCGTGGAGAGCTGCTCGACCGCGGCACGGCCGCGATACTCGTCGAGGAACTTCATTCGTCCAGCTCCGCCATTTGCCGGAGGCACTCGAAAATCTTTTGAGCTTCGGCTTCGTCCACCACATTCAGCGCGAAGCCCACATGCACCAGGACGTAGTCGCCGGTCTTCGCTTCCGGCGTGAACGCCAGCGAGATTTCCTTCCTGACGCCGCTGAAATCGACCTTGCCCCGCCGCAGGGTCGGCTCGGGGTCCTCGGTGATTTCGACAAGCTTCCCCGGAATTGCCAGACACATACCTGTTAATTCCTTACGCTCCAGCCGCTCCCTCACGGTCGCGGCTCGGAAAAGCCGTTACTGAGCCGCGACCGTGAGGGAGCGGTAGAACAAAGTGGACATGTTATTCCGTGACAGGCGCCAATACCGCCTGGCCGAGAGCGATTCCTCCATCATTCGCCGGGACGCGCTGGTGCGTATACACCGCAAAGCCCCGGCTTTCGAGTAACGCCGCGGCGCGCTCCACCAGATACCCATTCTGGAACACGCCGCCCGAAAACGCGACTTGCCGGACGCCGACCCGCTGGGCCACGGCGAGAATCCAGTTTGCCAGCGCGTTGTGAAATCGCGCGGCGATGAGCGCCGTGGGAGCGCGCTGGCCGGCATCGTGGCGGACCGCCGCGACCAGCGGCTCCCAATCTCCGCTTTCCGCAAGCGGGTACGCTTCGGCGGTTTCGAGCGAGCCGATGGCGCGCTCGAGCAGCATCGCGGCCTGGCCCTCGAACCGGCTTTGGCGCGCCACGCCGGCCGTGCAAGATACCGCGTCAAACAGCCGCCCCACGCTGGATGTGAGCGGCGCGTTGACGCCGCGCTCGATCATGCGCCGGATCACCGGATCGCTGACCGCGTCCGGTCCGAAGGTTTCGTAAAGCAGGCCGGCCTCCGAGCGCCAGCCCTGTTTGATCGCGGCCTCGCCGCCGGGAAGACGGAACGCGCGCAGGTGCGCCACCCGCTCGAACCGGCCGTTCTCGACGAGGAAAAATTCTCCGCCCCAGACCGTGCCGTCGAGCCCGTATCCGGTTCCGTCCCACGCGACGCCGAGATACGCGCCCCGCACCCCGTTCTCAGCCGCGCAAGCCGCCGCATGCGCCTGGTGGTGCTGCACCCTGACCACGGGCAGCCCGGAGGCGAGCGCCCAATGGGTTGATGCATAATCCGGGTGCAGGTCGCAGGCAACGATTTCCGGCTTGAAGGAGTAGAGCCGGCAGAGGTCGCCGACGGCATTCTCGAACGCGCGGCGGGCTTCCAGCGTATCGAGATCCCCCACGTGCTGGCTCACGAAAATCTGCCGCCCGATCCCGATGGCAACGCTGTTCTTCAGATGGCCGCCGACGGCCAGCACCGGTGGAAGAGCGCGGTCCACGCGCACCGGAAGCGGCGCATAGCCGCGCGCCCGGCGGACCACGCTCTCGCGCCCGCGCATCACGCGAACCACCGAGTCGTCGCACGGCCGCGCAATCGGCCGATCGTGCATCAGGAACACGTCCGCGATCCCGCCGAGGCGTTCCTGCGCTTCATCGTTGCCGACAGCGATCGGCTCATCGCTGAGGTTGCCGCTCGTCGCGACCAGCGGAAACGGGCACTCGCGCATCAGCAAATGGTGGAGCGGCGAGTACGGCAGCATCACGCCGAGGTACGGCGAGTTGTGGGCCACATTCGGCGCCAGACCGCGGGCTGGAGCCTGCGCCGCCGGCCGCAGCAAAACGATCGGAGCCGCGGTCGAGCGGAGCGCGCGCTCCTCCGCGTGCGAAACCTCGCAATATTGCCGCGCCATTTCCAGAGACGGCATCATCAACGCGAACGGCTTCTCTTCGCGATGCTTCAGACCGCGCAGCCGGGCGATCGCTTCCTGGTTGCGCGCATCCACCAGAAGCTGGAAGCCGCCGATGCCTTTGAGCGCCAAAATCCGCCCGGCCGCAAGCTCGCGGGCGGCGTCAGCAATCTCCAACGTCAAATGCGGGCCGCATTTCGGACAGGCATTCGGCTGGGCATGAAATCTGCGGTCGCGGGGATCGGTATACTCGCGGAGGCACTCCGCGCAAAGCGTAAACCCCCGCATGGTCGTGCGAGGCCGGTCGTACGGAATGTCGAGAACGATGCTGTACCGCGGCCCGCACTGCGTGCAGTTGGTGAACGGATACCGGTAGCGGCGGTTCGAAGGATCGAAAAGCTCCGAGAGGCAGGCGGGACAGGTCGCAAGATCCGGCAGCACGGAGGTGGTTTTTTCCGCGCCGGCATCGCTGGTGAGGATTTCGAACCTCGTAAATCCGGCGGGCGCCAGGAAGCTCGACTCGCGCGCGAGCACGACGGCGGCTGCCGGCCGGTCCGCTTCCAGGCGCGCGAGGAAGCAATCCAGCTCGGCGCGAGCGCCGTCCACCTCGATGACCAAGCCCGCGCCCGAGTTGAGCACCGTGCCGTTCAGCCCCATCCCGGTGGCGAGGCGATAGACGAACGGGCGGAATCCCACCCCCTGCACGGCGCCGTAAAGCGTCACGCGAAGGCGTTCGCTCGCAGATTCCATTTAAAACTTTTCGGCGATATTCTAAACCGCCACTTCGAGCGGCAGCTCGACCTTCACCACCGGATCGTCGGCCGAACGCTTCAAATCGAAGCCCAGCTTCTCGCAGATGCGCTGCATCACGAAGTTATCCGTGAGGATGTCTCCGGTAAGCCGGCCGAGCTTTTCTTCCCTGGCTACATCGATCAGGCGGCGGAGCAGCTCTGTGCCCAGGCCGCGGCCCTGGTATGCGTCGCTGAGGATCAGGGCGAATTCGGCTTCGTTGGCGCCGTGCGTCCGCTTGAGGCGCGCCACCCCGACAATACGCGGCTCGCCGGTTGCCGCGTCCTTCGTTTCGGCAACCAGCGCCATTTCGCGGTCATAGTCGATGAAACAGATGCGGGTCAGCCGTTCGTGCGCGACACGCTGGCTGAGATTCAACATGTGCAGATAGCGCTGGTAGACCGAACGGTCGGAGAGCGTTTCGTGGAATCTCACGATCAGCGGCTCGTCTTCCGGCCGGATCGGGCGCACCGTGAACTCGGCGCCGTCCTGCGACGTCCACGAGGCCACGTATTTCACCGGGTATGGCCGGATGGCGAGCTTCGGCAGTTTTGCTTCCGTCACCTCCTGCCCGTGGACCACTACGCGCGCGTCGAGCGCGAGAAGACGCTCGGGCGAAGCGATGAGCGGGTTGATGTCGATTTCCTTGATCCAGCGCTGTTCGACGACGAGCTGGCTGAAGCGGACCAGCAGTTGTTCGAGCGCCGCCAGATCCACCGGCTTGCGCCCGCGCACGCCCTTCAGCGCCGTGTATATCTTGGTCTGCTCCATCATGCGCCGCGCCAGCGTGCTGGTCAGCGGAGGCAGGGCCAGAGCGCGGTCCTTGAACACCTCGACCAACTGGCCGCCCATGCCGAACAGCAGCACCGGGCCGAACTGCGGATCGATGCTCGATCCGATGATGACTTCGTAACCGTCGAGCTTGATCATCGGCTGCACGGTCACGCCCTGGAAGTGCTGGATGCCGCACTTGTCGCGCACGGAGATCTCGATGGACTCGAACGCGGTCCGGACCGCATCTTCCGTGCGCAGGTTCAGGGCTACGCCGCCCACGTCGGTCTTGTGCGTGATCGTCTCGGAGTAGAGCTTCAGCACTACGGGGAAGCCGATCTTCTGGGCCAGCTCCACCGCCTGATCAATGCTGGTCGCGATGTGCGTCTCGACGGTCGGGATGCCATAGGTGGCGAGCAGCTGCTTGGATTCGTACTCGGTGAGAATCGTCCGGCCGGATTTGCGCGCCGTCTGAATGATGCTGGCGGCCTTCTTGCGGTCCGCCTCGGCCTCTTCCGATGCGGGCGCCATCGGAGTCTCGTAAAGGCCTTTCAGATTGTAGCTGTTGCGCCACATGTAGACGAACGCGCGCGCGGCGGTGTCCGGATAGGAGAACGTCGGGATGCCGGCGCGGTTCAGAATCTCCTCGCCCGCCGCCACTTCGGTCCCGCCCATCCAGCTCGCGATTACGGGCTTGCCCTCGATCTTCGCGTAGGCTTTCAGTTGCTCGGCCGTCTTGGTCGGGTCGGTCATCGACTGCGGCGTCAGAATGACCAGCATGCCGTCCGCGTTCGGATCTTTGGAAACGATCTCGAGTGCCTTGGCATAACGCTCCGGCGCCGCGTCGCCGAGGATGTCCACCGGGTTGTTGCGGCTCCAGGCGGCAGGCAGAACCTGGTTCAGCGCCTCCATGGTCTCCGGAGACAGCTCGCTGATCTCGGCTCCCTCGGTCACCAGCGCGTCGGTCGCCAGCACCGCCGGACCGCCGGCGTTGGTGATGATCGAGAGCCTGGGCCCCAGGGGCCGGGGCTGCTTGGCCAGGACTTCGGCCATGTAGAACAGGTCGGAGATGTTGTTCACGCGCAGCACGCCGCTGCGGCGGAACGCCGCCTCGAGCACCTCGTCGCTGCCGGTGAGAGACCCCGTGTGGGAAGCGGCGGCCTTCGCGGCGGCGGCCGTGCGGCCCGGCTTGATGACGATGATCGGCTTCGTGAGCCCGACTTCCCGGGCGGCCGAGAGGAACGAGCGCGCGTCGCCGATCGATTCCATGTAGATCAGGATGCTGTGCGTGCGCGGGTCATTACCCAGGTAATCGATCAGGTCGCCCCAGCCCACGTCGGCCATCGAGCCGATCGAAATGAACGCCGAGAAGCCGACCTGCTCGTGGAAGCTCCAGTCCAGAACGGCGGTGCAGAGCGCGCCGCTCTGGCTGATGAACCCCACATTTCCCGGGAGCGCCATGCCGCGCGCGAAGGTAGCGTTCAATCCGGTGAGCGGGCTCATCAGGCCCAGGCAGTTCGGACCGATGATGCGCATCTTGCCCTTGCGGGCTTCCTCCACCACCTGGTTCTCCAGAGCCAGGCCTTCCGGACCGAGCTCCTTGAATCCGGCGGATATGACGATCGCCGCGCCGATGCCCGCCTGGACGCACTCATGAATGACGCCGGGAACGATCCTGGCCGGCGTGGTGATTACGGCCAGGTCCACCTCCTCGGGAATGGCGGCGACGTTGGGATAGGCCCTGATCCCGAGAACGCTCGGCCGCTTCGGGTTCACCGGATAGACCGTCCCGCCGAACGGAGTGCTGATCAGGTTCCACAGTACGGTGCGTCCCACGCTGCCCGGGTTCTCGGTGGCGCCGATCAGGGCGACCGAGCTGGGCTCGAAAAAAGCGCCTAGCGGATGCTCGCGCGGGCGGAAAATATCGTGGATGGAATCACCGTCGGGTCTCTTCAGTTTCTTCATGTAGGCTTCCTCGAATCATCCTCGGTCAATGGCTGCGCGCCGCAGACCATCTTAATACGCTCCAACAATTCCGGCAGCGCGGACTCGACTTCGGGGGATAAGTCTTCCCCTTCTTCGAACGACCGCCCCGTCACCGAAAAAAAGAATGCGCTCGGACAAAATCCGTACAGCCTCCGGGCCGTGCCGGTAAGCGCTGGCGGATCCATCTGATGGGAGAACGCGGCGGACGGGGAACAACTTGGTTCTACTCGCTCGAAGCGAATTTCTCCCGGAGGACCATTATCGCAGGATGCGTCGATGAAAATCACTAAATCGGATCGACTGATCTCTTCGGCGAACTCGGGCAGGAGCTGGTGGGAGGCTCGCACCGTGACCTCCGGCCCCGGAAGCGCCTCGGCCAGCCTCTCGGCGGCGCGCCAGCCCAGGCCGTCGTCGCCGCGCAGCGGGTTCCCCCAACCGATAATGAGAACCTTCGGCACCGAACGGATATCAACTCAGGCGCTGGCGCTTCGCCTCATAGGCGTCGAACTGCTCGCGAAAGCTCTCGAACCCCCGGCGTCCCATCAGCGCGAAGGTGAATTTCTTGCCCATCTCGACGCCCGGCTGATCGAAGGCGTCGATCGCGAGCAGCTCGCCGGTGAACGCGGTCTGGAACTCGAGCAGTTGCAGGAAGGCGCCGAGGTGTTCCTCGTCCACGCGCTCGAGCGTGAAGGTGCAATTCGGGCGGCCCGCCCCAGTGAGGGCCGCGGCCGTGGCGCGCCGCTCCGCATCGATGAGTTTTGCCAGGTTCTGTCCCGCCAGGTAGTCGAACGCCTCCAGGCCCACCTTCCCTTTCGGAATCTTGCCTCTATCGCGCTGCTTTTCCACCGCCCAAAACGTCAGGACCTTGTCGTTCGGCCCTTCCATGTAGAGCTGAACCTGGGAGTGCTGGTCCGTGGTTCCCAGCGCGGCGACGGGGGTCTGGCCCACGTGTACCTTTTCGCCGTTCCGCAGCGTGGCCTTGCCGAGCGATTCGGCCCAAAGCTGGCGAAACCAGAACGCCGTCCCCCACAGGTGGTTCGAATACGGGAACGCCACCTGGATGGATTTGTTCTTGCGGGTCCAGATCAGGTACTGGTAGAGCGCCGCACGGAGCGCGATGTTCTTGTCGAGCTTCGGCTGCCAGCAGAGGTGCGTCATCTCGGCGGCGCCTTTGAGGATCTTGCGGATGTCGATTCCGATGAGAGCGGCCGGAGCCATGCCAACCGGCGACAGCACGCTGAAGCGGCCCCCGACATTGGCCGGGATCTCGAAGGTGCGGTATTGCTCCTTTTCGGCAAGCACCGCGAGGTCGCCGCGGCCGCTGGAAGTGACGGCCACGATCCTTTGCCTGGCTTTCTTCCCCAGCTTCTTTTGCAGCCACTCGCGCACGATCAGAAACGTGGCGACGGTTTCCGCCGTGGCGCCGGATTTCGCGATGACCACGGCAAGGGTTCGCCGCGGGTCCATGGATTCGAGCGCCGCTGTGATGAAGGATGGGTCCACGTTATCGAGGATCACCAGCCGGGGGTTCTTCCTCGAAAACGCCGGCTGCACCGGGTGAGGACCGCGCATAGCGTTGTCGATCGCCCAGGCGCCCAGGGCGCTCCCGCCAATGCCCACGACGCAGACGGTGTCGCAGGTTCCGCGCACCGAGCCGGCAAACTTCAAAATGTCCTTTGCGACTTGAGCCTGAAATGGCAGGTGCGGAAAGCCTTGCTGGCCCTCCTCGCTGATCTTCTTGACTGCCCGCAAGGCTGCGGTTGCCTTGGAAGAGGCCTCTTTGATCTCGGAACGGGTGAGCCCGTGCTCACCCACCATATCGGACAGCAGGTTTGTGGGATCGAAGGAAATTTTCATGGTAGAGGATGTTGAACGTTCTCGAAACAGGACCGAGCCCCTGCCCTCAGGGAGCGGTTCCATGACTGCTGGACTGTCACTCTTAGCAATACCACACGCCCGCCGCGGGCGGGGCCGAGGGTCGCTATAATAAAGGACCTCATGTTGAGCGAGAAGTTGAAAGAATTGGGTGTGGTCGGCGCCGGCGGGGCCGGCTTCCCCACCTATGTCAAGGCCAACTCGGAAGTCGAGTTCGTCATCGCGAATGGCGCCGAGTGCGAGCCCCTCATACATAAAGACGCCGAGCTGATGGAGCACTTCCCGGCCGAGATGGTCTCGGGCCTGCAACTGATGGTCAAGGCCACCAAGGCGCGCCAGGGCAAATTCGGCATCAAGGAGAAGAACGCGCGGGCGATCGAAGCCGTTCAGTCGCACCTCAAAACGAAGCCGGTCGAGATGGTGCTGCTCGGCGACTTCTACCCTTCCGGCGATGAGTACGAGCTGGTCTACACAGCCACCGGCCGCCTGATCCCTCCGGCTGGCATTCCGCTCCAGGTCGGCTGCGTGGTCAACAATGTTGAAACGCTCTACAACGTCCACTTCGCCAGCAAAGATGTTCCCGTCACTCAGAAGTTCGTCACCGTCACGGGCGCGGTGAATCAGCCGAAGTCGTTTTGGGCTCCGGTCGGCACGCCGTTCCGCGACCTGATCGCGCTCGCGGGCGGCGCGCGCATCCCGGACTTCGCGGTCTTCGTGAGCGGCATCATGATGGGCTCGCTCACGTTCGATCTGGACGATGTCGTCACCAAGACCACCGGCGGCCTGATCGTTCTCCCGCGCGACCACTACCTGATCACGCGCAAGGAGCGGAGCGAGCCGCAGATGATGCACATCGGCAAATCCGCCTGCGACCAGTGCAGCTATTGCACCGAGTTCTGCCCGCGCTACCTGCTGGGCTATGAAGTCATGCCGCACAAGGTCATGCGCAGCCTCGGGTTCACCGCGAGCGGCGAGGACTACTGGAACCAGTGGGGCCAACTCTGCTGCGCTTGCGGCATCTGCACGCTGTATGCCTGCCCGGAGGATCTCTATCCCAAGGAGGCCTGCGATAAATCGAAGCGCGCTCTGCGCACCGCCGGGATCAAGTTCGTCCAGAAAACGGAGCCGGCTGTCCACCCGATGAAAGAGTACCGCCGCGTGCCGCTCCACATGCTGCGCCGCCGCCTGAAGGTCGAGGAATACGAAACCGCCGCTCCGTACGAGGACATCGCGGTTAAGCCGGAGCGGGTACGCATCCTGCTCACGCAGCACGCGGGCAAACCGAGCAAGGCCGTGGTCGCGACCGGCGCGAAGATTGGGAAGGGCGACGTGGTCGGCCGCGTGGATGCGGCCGACCTGGGCGCCAACGTTCACGCTAGCATCGACGGCACGGTTGCGGCGGTCACCGAGTCGTACGTGGAGATTGCGAGGTAATCCTGGTGGCAAAGAATTCCATTGGTCTTATCGAACTGGGCAGCATTGCGGCGGGGTATCAGGTTTCCGACGCCATGCTGAAGGCCGCCGATGTGGAGATGATCCTGGCGCGCTCGATCTGCTCGGGCAAGTACATGGTGATGGTGCGCGGGGATGTCGCGGCCATTCAGTCGAGCGTGGCTGCCGGAACGCGGGCCGGCGGCTTCTCCGTCATCGATACCTTCGTCATCCCCAACGTCCACGAATCGATCTTCCCCGCGATCAGCGGGACCACGAAGGTCGAACAGCTCGAAGCCCTGGGCGTGATTGAATCGTTCTCGGTCGCATCGCTCATCGAGGGCGCCGACGCCGCGGTCAAGTCCGCCAACGTCCGGTTGATCGAGGTGCGCCTCGCGATGGCCCTGGGCGGAAAGGCGTTCGCCACGCTGACCGGCAACGTCGCCGCGGTGCAGAGCGCGGTGGATGCCGGAGCGCAGGTAGTCGCCCAGAAAGGGCTGCTCGTCAATAAAGTCGTCATTCCCTCGCCGCGCCGCGAGCTGCTGACGGAAATGATATAAAGCAGCACCGCGGAGACGCAGAGGCCGCAGAGAAGAAAACCGAGAAAGTGTGCCTGGTTTGTCTTGACGAGATGCGTCCTCCACGGCGACAGCGGATCCCCCCGTTTGGGGGCGGTTGGGTTCGTTTGGCACTTTTTCGTTTTCTAGGAAGCCCTTTCCCGGCCGAAAAACGAAGCACCTCGGGACACGTGCTTCCGCTTGGAGTTTAGAGGCTGTTGGGGTGGTGACGGGGAATCGCGGAGCGTAAGGCGCTCGAATCAAATAAGAAAAAAGAGATCCAGCGCGGGAACTGTTTTTGGCAAAAGGGGCGTCGCTTACCGCTCAGGCGCCAGTGACGGATTTCCAGACGCTTTCGAAATGATACGTGCCGGCCGTCAGGCGGTACACCGCGTAGTCCGGCTCAGCACGCAGTCCCGGTGTCCAGGGGACCTGGGCGGTGTTCTCGGCCTCTACGGCCAGGATGCTCCGGCCCGGCTTGAGCAGTGCGCGAACGTCCAGCGGCTCCGGCGGAGGACAGAGCGGGGGCAAGACGGAATGTTGCCTACGTTTCGTTCGCGGCGTGGTGAAGGTCTCGTCCGTCCCCGTGCTACCCCCGTGCTACCCCGTGCTGCCGTCCCCGCATTTGCCCTGGATGTTGACCCATTCCCACAGGATTTCCGCCGCTGCTGATAGAATGCGAAACAAGGAGGGGTATTGCCATGACCGCCGATGAAGGCGCCATTCAGGACATCGTGAAGCAATTTGAAGCTGCGTGGAATCGTTACGACAGTGTGAGCATCGCGGCATTGTTTGACGAGGATGCCAACTTCATCCATATCTTTGGGGGGCAGTTGGACGGACGAGCCGCCATCGAATCCGCACACCGGGTAATCTTTGACACGATCTACAGAGGCAGCCACGCCAGTTGCATGTTGCGGAGCATTCGCTTTTTGCGCCCCGATGTCGCGGTCGTTTTCGCTCAGATGCGCGTTCAGTTCAAGGAAGGCAATGAAGCGCGCGAAATAGAAACCCGCCCGACCTTGATCGTGGTAAGGGAACACGCAAAGTGGCAAATCGTGGCCTTCCAAAATACCAGGATTTCCGAGGTGCCAATGGCAGCCCAGGCCGCGGCCCGTCTTGCAACGTAGAGCGCCGCGCTCCTGGAGAAACAGACTGGCACGGCGCACGTCTGCTCGCTAACCGCCGCGGGTGTTTCCCGGCTGTTTGGGCGCTACTGCAGCACGTGGATGGTGTGCATCCAGGTGATGACGCTCGCGGGCCAGGTGGTGACCGGCTCTTCGGTCCGGCGGAGTCCGTAGCCGTGTCCGCCGGCGGCGTAGATGTGCAGTTCGGCGGGGACCTTGGCGTTCTTCAGCGCCATGAAATAGACCACGGCGTTTTCGACGTGCACCGGATCATCCTCCGCTTGCAGGATGAAAGAAGGCGGGGTCCGCGCCGTAACGGGGATGTCCGGGTTGGCCGCGAAGTTTTTCTCCGCCAGGGCGAGGTAGCCCGGGTACACGATCACCGCGAAGTCCGGCCGGCAACTCACGCTATCGGCGGCGTCAACCGCATCGTATAGCCGGCGGTCGAAGTGCGTGCTAAGGGCGGCCGCCAGGTGCGCGCCCGCGGAGAAGCCGAGCACCCCGATGCGGTTCGGGTCGATATGCCACTCCGCCGCGCGCGAGCGAACGATTCCGATGGCCCGCTGCGCATCCTGCAGGGCTGCCGCCGATTTCGGATAAGGGCCCGTGCCTGGCACGCGGTACTTGACCAGCACGCAGGCGACACCGGCGGAATTGAGCCAGTCGCACACTTCGGTTCCTTCGAGATCGATGGCGAGGATGCGGTATGCTCCGCCTGGAAACACCACTACGGCGGCGCCGGTGTTGTTCTTCTGGGGCTCGTACAGGGTTAGCGTGGGGTTCGACACGTTGCCAAGGCGAACGAGCGGCTTTCCGGCGACGAGGTTGTCCTTGGCGGTGGTCATATCGGCCTCGGCGGGCGGGTTCGCCGGAGCCCCCGGCGCCCCATTGGGCCACAGCGGTAAAGTGAGATGCCCGGGCGCGGGTTCCCAGGCCGGTTTTTGCGCGAACAGGGCGGCCGAACCACAAGCCAGAATCGCAACGGTCAGCAGACGCAGGTACATGAGGGCATCATCGCAGCCTGGGGGGTGGTTGGCAACGAGGGGGCAAGGGCGGCGTTGTACCTGACGATTTTCAAAGATGGGTTCGGGCGCGCCGGTGCGGCGGCATTGGCCATTTACCAACGGGGACAGAAGCTGACCTCTACGGTTCGAGCGCGCCGACCGCTCGAATGCGAATGGCGACGCGACGACTATTTCTTCTTTTTGCGGCGCTTCTTCGCCTGCCGCTCACGCTTCTTCACGCGCTTGGGATCCAGCTTGTTGCGTTCGGTCGCCAGCATCTGCTCTTGCCGCCGCTTTTCTCGTTTCCGCCATCCCTTGTCCCGCTGAGCTGTGAGTTCCCTGACCTGCGCTTCGGCCTCTCTGGCTCGCTGCGCCTCACGTTGAGCTGTTTCCTCGGCCATCGCTCTGGATCGTTCAGCGGCTTCTGCGGCAGCCCATCCCATCTGGGAAACGAAGTACGGCTTCTCTAGTTCGGGGGTGCGAGCGAACTTGTCTTCTAGCTCCTGCGGGCTGCTCACCTTTTCGAGGGCCGCGACGTAAAGGACCTTCTGCTGCTGGAATGACAGCTTCGCCTGCTCGATCTGGGCGCCAAAAAACCTGATGTATCGCGGTCGATCAATGAATGCCGTCCCCGCGTGATAGAACTCCTGCAGCATGCATTCCTGCAAGAGGTCCGCTGAAGGAGCGTTACCTGGAAGTGACTTGATGTAGCGGTATACGGCCTCCGCGCTCCAGGTCGAAGTTCCCTCGGATTCGGTGATGCGATCAAGAACCCGGGATTGCCCGGTAGTTCGTAGAAATCCGTAGAAAGTAGCGACCCTCGTTTCCCTGAGGCGTGGTAGCCTCAGGAAAATTTCTCGCCAAAGAAAAGGAGAGTCGCTACATGAACAAACCATACC
>Ga0326727_10003739_pt1 | contig 47870 bp, 39 predicted proteins | sample MB2enrmetagenome_FD_207643 | JGI IMG/M metagenome (GOLD analysis project Ga0326727, IMG submission 207643) | Lab enriched peat soil microbial communities from McLean, Ithaca, NY, United States - MB29MY | ecosystem: Environmental > Terrestrial > Soil > Wetlands > Peat | place: USA: New York... | reverse complement strand
CATCAGCCTCGAGACGTTCCGGAAGGACGGTACGGGCGTGAAGACCCCCGTCTGGGCCGCGCCTCTCGACGGGCGCCTGGTCATCGTGACCGACGGCACGTCCTTCAAGGTGAAGCGCATCCGCAACAACCCCAAGGTGCGCGCCGCGCCCTGTGACGCACGCGGCAACGTCCGCGGTGAATGGCTCGAGGGCACGGCCCGCGTGCTCGAGGACGAGGGGCACGTCGCGCGTGCTCACCAGGCGCTGCGCTCCAAGTACGGCTGGCAGCTCGTCGGGCTCGACTTCTTCTCGCGCCTCGGGGGGCGCATCGGACGGCGCGCCTACCTCGAGGTCGACCTCAAACGATGAGCCGCCCTACCGCCCCGTGAACTGGCCTGCCCGGCGCTCGAGGAAGGACCGCAGCCCCTCGCGTGCGTCGTCGGTCGCCATCAAGCGCTGGATCTCCGGGCGCAGCGCACGTGCGGCCGCGGCCTCCCCTTCCCGGCGCGCGAGCCAGGCGTTCTCCAGCGTGGCGCGGACGCCGAGTGGTGCCTGGGCGGCGATCTTCTCGCCGATGGCGATGGCGCGCTCGAGTAGCCACTCGCGCGGCGGCGCCTCCTGGACCAGCCCGATGCGCAGCGCCTCCGCCGCGCCGAACGGCTCCGCGGTGAGCAGGAAGCGCATCGCATTTCCCCAGCCGAGCTGCGCAGGGGCGCGCAGGGTGGCGCCCCCGAACGGGAAGATGCCGCGCGCGATCTCCAGCTGCGCGAAGGTCGCGTCGTCCGAGCACAGCCGTACGTCGCTGGCGAGGGCGAGCTCGATGCCGAGCGTGTACACGCGCCCCTGCATGGCGAGCACGACTGGCTTGGTCCTGGCGCGCCCCTCGAGGCCCCACGGATCCACGCCCGCGGCCGGCCACAGCGGCTCGCCTGCCGCGACGCGCGGCGCGACGTTGGCCAGATCCAGCCCGGCCGTGAAGTCCTTGCCGTGCGCGAAGACGACGGCGCAGCGCAAGGCCGGATCGTCCTCGTAGCGCGTGTACGCATCGCCGAGCGCGGCGAGCATCTCCGTGGTGAAGGCGTTGAGCTTGGCAGGACGGTTGAAGCCGATGAGCATCAACCCGCCGCGGACCTCGGTCGTGATCGTGTCGTTCATGGGGCAGCAAGCATGCCAGTTCGCGTGAAGTTCACTGAGGTCATTCCTTCTGTTCACGGGCCGACCGGCAGGGCGCGTGCTACCCGTTCCATGCAATGCACCGCTGTCCACGTTGCTCCAGTGACGAGACGAGGCGCTCGGCGAGGCGTGGGCTCGAGCGAATGCTCTCCCTGCTCGGCGTGTTTCCCTTCCGCTGCGAGCGCTGCGACGCGCGCTTCCTCCGCGTCGGCTCCGGCGAACGCGCCCCGCGCCACGCCCGTTCGACCTGACACCGCTCGAAATAGTCCCCCTCCCCGGGTCGGCGCGGTATTCAGCGTCGACGCATGGAGGACGACCGCGCGCCCGCGAGGGGTCTGGGAGTGCTCGACGGCTCGCTCATCGTGGTGGGCAGCATCGTCGGGGCCGGGATCTTCCTCGTCAGCGGCGACATGGCGAAGCTCGTGCGCTCGCCGGCGGCCTTCCTCCTGACATGGCTGCTCGGGGGCGGGGTCGCGCTCTCCGGCGCGCTCAGCAACGGCGAGCTCGGTGGCCTGTTCCCTCGCTCGGGCGGGGAGTACGTCTACCTGCGCGAGGCCTATGGCCCCTCCCTGGGCTTCCTCAGCGGCTGGACCAGCTTCTGGATCGCCTTCCCCGGCTCCATCGCGTCGCTCGCAGCAGGCCTGGGCGCGACGGTCGCCGACATGTTCGGGTGGCAGAGCGTCTGGGCGCCGCGCGCGGTCGGCGGGCTCGCCATCGCCGCGCTGACCGCGATCAACGCCCTGGGTCTTCAGCCCGGCAAGTGGACGCAGAACGTCCTCTCCGTGGTCAAGCTCCTGGCCTTCGCCGGCCTCCTCGGGCTCGGGGTGCTCGTCCACCGCGACACGCCGAGCGGACTCACCCCGTTCTTCGCGCCGGGGGACCGCGCGGGCGGCGTGGCGACAGCGCTGATCCCTGCCCTCTTCGCCTACAGCGGGTGGAACGCGGCGACCTACGTTTCGGGCGAGATGCGGGACCCGAGGCGATCGCTGGGCCGCGCCCTCGCGCTGGGCACTGCGGTGTGCGTGGCGCTCTACCTGGCCATCAACACGGCCTACCTCCGGGCCATGCCGCTCTCCGGGCTGTCCCACGCGCGAGAGCCCGCCCGCGCCGCGGCGCTCCTGCTTGGCGGCGACACCGCGGCCGCCGTCCTCTCCCCCCTCGTCGCCGTGTGCGTGCTCAGCTCGATGCAGGCCTCGGTGCTGGTGGGGCCGCGCATCTATCACGCGATGGCGAGCGACCGGCTCTTCTTCGCACCCCTCGGAAGGCTGAGCGCGCAGAGCGTGCCCCTCGTGTCACTCCTGGCGCAGGGGGTGATCTCGCTCGCGCTCCTGATGAGCGGGCGCTTCGAGGAGCTCGTGCGGTTCACCATGTCGGCCATCATCGCCTTCTCGACGCTCACCGTCGCGGCCGTCATCGTCCTGCGCGTCCGGAGGCCGGCGGTCGAGCGGGTGTTCCGCGTGCCGGGGTATCCGTGGGTGCCGCTGCTCTTCATCGCGGTGAACGTGTGGATGCTCTGGAGCGTTCTGACCTACGCCGACAGCAGCCCGCGCGAGGCCCTGTTCGGCCTGGCGATCGTCGCGACCGGAGTTCCGGCGTACGCTGCGTTCCGGGCGCGCGCGCGCCCCCAGGAGACCTCTCGATGAATCGTGGCTTACTCGCCCGCACGACCCTCTGGCTCGCCGCCCTCGTCGCGCCTGCGTGCGCCCGCGCCCCCGACGCTCCGGCCCCCGCTCCGTCCCTGCCCACACCCGTCGTGGCCACTGTGTCTGCCGCCATGGAGCCACCGAGCGCGCCGTCGGCCCCCGCCCCGCCTTCCGCGCCCGTCGTCGCCTCCGCTGCACCGCTCGCACCCGAGCCGCCGCTGGCGGGGCTCGAGCTCCTCCCCCAGGCGCGGGCCATCTTCCGTGTGGCCGCCTGCGGGATGGCCGGCGACATCCCTGCGCGGTTCGACGCGTCGGTCGTCTCCCGTCACTGCGAGGAGCTCGGCCACGCGTACGACGAGTACCGTCACGCCTGGGTCGAGGTGGCGCGGCCCTTCCTCGCCGCCCTCCGTCCGAAAGATCTACCGCGCGTCGTGGTCTACCCGTTCGGCGGCGGCGATCTGGTCAGCGCCCTGGCCACGTTCCCCGATGCGACCGAGCTCACCACCATCTCGCTGGAGCCCGCCGGGGACGTGCGCCCCATCGACACCCTGGCAGCCGACCGGCTCGCGCAGGAGCTGGCAGTCCACCGGAGCCACCTCGAGCGCCTCTTCGAGAAGGCCCACTCGCGCACCGACAACCTGGCGAAGGAGGCGAAGACGGAGCTGCCGGGCGAGGTCCTCTTCGCCCTGGCCGCCCTGGTCGTGCACGGCGACGAGCCGGTCAGCCTGCGCTACTTCCGCCTGCAGCCGGACGGTACGCCGAGCTACGTGACCCAGTCGGACATCGACGCGGCGAAGACGGCGGGCGACCGGCGCGCGCTCTTCGTCAACGCCGAGCTCCGCTTCCGTCGCTCGAGCGACGCCAGCGCTCCCGTACAGGTGCTGCGGCACGTGAGCTTCAACCTGGACAACACCCATCTCAGGGCGGACCCCAGCCTGCTTGCCTACCTGAACGCCCGGAATGGTCACGGCAAGGTGGCGGCCATGACCAAGGCCGCCACGCACCTGCTCTGGAACGACCACTTCTCCACGATCCGCAGCTGGCTGCTGGACCACACCGACTGGATGGTGTCCGACTCGACGGGGGTCCCCCCGCGTGTGGCCGGCCCCGCAGGCTTCGTGCAGGACACCTTCGGGACGTTCGATGGTCCCTCCCCGTTCGGCGACCCGGACGCCGCCGATACGGAAGACATGAAGAAGCTGTTCGCTTCCCAGCCCTTCAAGGATCTGGCCTTCCGTTACGGTTACCCTGACAGCCACGGACACGCCCACCTCATCGTCACCCGGCGCCGCTGAGCTTCATCGAATCCAGAGCCATCAGCTCAGGAGGTCCAGGCAGCCTGGATTCCTGAATCACGGACTGTCCAGGCTTCCTCGACGGGAAGAAACCGCCTCACCGGACTCTTATGCAGAGGGTGGAAACTCCGGAGTTTTTGACGCATGGCAAAACCACGGCGCGTGCTTAACGTAGTCCCCCCATGGGAAGGCGGAAGCGGTATGGCGTGTTGCCAACCGACCCGAGCGACCCTAACGCCCTAGCCGGCATCTGACCCCCACAAGATCGTGAATCTACCCAACACAGCCCTCGCCCCCCAGCGAGAGGATCTCGAGCTCGAACCCCTGGCCTCCGATGGCGCCGTCGCGAACGACGCCGTCCCGCCCTCCTCTGCGCGGCAGGCGGCCGTCGCCCGACCCGGGCGGCGCCGGGTCCTGACCCATGACGAGGAGGTCGAGCTCTCCCGACGCATCGAGAGCGGGGAACGCGACGCGGTCTTCGCGCTTCTTGGGGCTCCCGCCTCTGCCGGTGCCTTCCGTGCCCTCGCCGAAGAGGTGCGCTCAGGCCGGGCGGTACCGTCGACCCTGCTCCGCAACGCCGAGGAGGACGCCGATGCAACCCTCGGCGCCGAGCGGCTGGCCAAGATGCTCGACCGCGCCGCGAGCATCGCTGCCCTCGCCGCGCACCCCACGCGAGACGAGAAGACACGCGAGCGCCGCCGTCGCCGTCGCACCCGCGTCGCTGCCGAGCTGGCCGATGCCCGGTTCGAGCGCCACGTGCTCTCGCAGCTGGCGCGCGACGCCCGCGGTCGCGGGGCGGACGACCGCGCCCGCCGCGGGTTCCTCCGCGGGATGAACGAGTCGACGCGCGCCCAGCACGAGTTCGTGGGGGCGAACTTCGGGCTGGTCGTGACGTATGCGCGTCGCTTCGTGGGCCAGGGCCTCGACATGCACGACCTCGTGCAGGAGGGGCAGCTCGGTCTCATCCGCGCCGTCGAGAAGTTCGACTGGCGGCGGGGCCACCGGTTCTCGACCTACGCCGCGTGGTGGGTGCGTCAGGCCATGGCGCGGGCCATCGCCGACCAGAGCAAGACCATCCGCGTCCCGGTTCACCTGCTCGAGAGCCGTCACAAGCTCGAGCGCGTGCGTCGGGCCCTCGCCCAGGTCGGCGAGCGCGATCCGAGCGACGAAGAGCTGGCGCGCGAGAGCGGGCTTCCGCTCGACAAGGTGCGGGCCATCCGCGGCCTGGTGCGCGAGCCGCTCCGTTTGGAGGCCCCCCTGGGCGACGACGGCGACGGTGGGCAGCTGGGCGACCTCGTGGCCGACCCACGCTCCCCTGCGCCGGACGAGGAGCTGTCGCAGGCTCGCATGCAGACGCAGACCCGCGCCCTGCTCGACCTGCTGAGCCCTCGCGAGCAGCAGCTGCTCAAGCTGCGGTTCGGCATGGATGGCGGTCCCGGCCACACGCTGGAAGAGGTGGGGAAGTCGTTCAACCTGTCGCGCGAGCGCGTGCGGCAGATCGAGGCGGCGGCGCTCAAGAAGCTCCGTGCCGTCTCGGAAGAGCGTCAGCTCGGCTCGTACATCGGGAGGTAACTGGTAGCTTCGGCTTCCGATGGCCGAGCTCGTCTGGAAGGGAAAGGGACGTGCCCGTCGCGCACGGCAGGTTTCTCTCCGGACGGACGAGGTCTACGGCGATCGAAACGGGGTCTGGTGCAACCGGCTCGTCCACGGGGCGGTGGAGCGTGTGCTCCCTGCCCTGCTCCACGAGCACCGGGGCAAGGTCGCGCTCGTGTACATCGACCCGCCCTTCGACACGGGGGGCTCGTTCGACTACCGGGCGACCATCCCGGGCGCACCCGAGGGAACCCCGCGCGTCGCGATCCCCGCATACGAGGACGCGCGCGGCCTCGACGCCTGGCTGACGTGGTTCCACGACGCCGCCGTCGTCCTCCACGAGCTGCTCTCCACGGGCGGGAGCCTGTACGTCCACCTCGACGCGCACGCCGCGCACTACGCCAAGGTGCTGCTCGACGAGGTCTTCGGCGCAGACGCGTTCCAGCGGGAGATCGTGTGGCGCATCGGCTGGGTCAGCGGCTTCAAGTCGCGCGCGCGCGGCTGGATACGCAACCACGACACGCTGCTCTTCTATGCGAAGGGCGGCAGGCCGGCGACCTTCCACAAGGAGTACATCCCGTACCCTGACGGCTACGTCCGGCGCGACGGCTCCCCTCCTCGTGGCCCCGGCTACCCGATCGAGGACGTGTGGAACGGCAGCGAGCTCGACCGGATGGACAGTATCCAGATCATGTCGTTCTCCGGTGAGAAGGTCGGCTACCCCACGCAGAAGAACGAGGCCCTCGTCTCGCGCGTCGTGCGTGCATCGTCCAGGCCGGGCGACCTGGTGCTCGACGGCTTCGTCGGCTCGGGCACCACCGCGGTCGTCGCCGAGCGGCTCGGCCGCCGCTGGATCGCATGTGACGTGTCGCCCCTCGCCATCCACGCGACGCGCAGGAGGCTCCTGACGCTCCCCACGCCGGCGCCGTTCGTCGTGGAGGACGCCGGCGGCTCCCCGCCGTCGGGTGGAGCGTTGCGGGCGCACGCCGAGGTGACCGGGCGCTCGTGCACGCTGACCCTCGATGGATACTCCCCCCGCGGACGCGCCATCCCAGCCGAGGCACGCGCGGGTGTCACCCACTGGTCGCAGTGGCTGGAGGGCTGGTGCGTCGACTGGGAGTACGACGGTGGTGCGCTACGCCCGGGCTCGCGTGCATGGCGCACACGGGGCACGCTGGCGCTGTCGGCACCGCACGTCCACGACCGGCCAGGCCGCTACCTCGCCCGGGTGAAGGTGTTCGATGTGCTTGGTGGCACCGCCGCGCGAACCCTCCGTGTTCATGTCGCGTGAACGGCCCGGCGGCGAGAAGGCGCTTGCCCTGCCGCCGGAGGACGTCGAGCATGGGCGGCCATGGTGGACGAGGGGATGAACGAGGGGATGGCGGAGACCGACGACGTCGCCGCGAGCTCGGCCAGGACGGAGGGAGAGGAGCCGCCGCCTGCTGCCCCTGCCGGCCCACCTCCCACCATCACGAAGCTCCGCACCGTGGCAGGGCCGCTGGCAGGCGGGACCGAGGTCGTCATCGAAGGGTCCGGCTTCGTCGAGGGCTCGGAGATCAAGCTCGACCGCGTCCCGGTGAAGACTTCGTTCCGCAGCCCGGTGGAGTTGGCGTTCACCAGCCTGCCCCGCAACCTTCCCGGCGCCGTCGACGTCGACGTCATCAACCCGGACGGCCAGCGGACGCTGGTTATCCGCGGCTACGAGTATTGCCTCGCGCCGGAGCTATCCGGAATCGAGCCGGCTCATGCACCGGAGACGGGCGGCGTTCGCGTGACGCTGACGGGCGCTCACCTGCGCGAGGCCTCCGAGGTGAGCATCGGCGCGTCCCGCCCGCGGCTCGACTACCGCGGCCCCTCTCGCATCGACCTCGAGCTCGGTCCGCACCCGGCCGGCACGTGCGACGTGGAGGTGGTGAACCCGGATGGGCAGAGCGCCCGCCTGATCGGTGCGTTCCGCTTCGACGCGCGCCCGCACATCGACCGGGTGGTCCCCGATCACGGTGCCCTCGGGGGTTCGCGCATCGCCATCGAGGGCGATGACTTCCGGCCCGGTTGCACCGTCTACCTCGGCGGCGCGCGGATCCCGGCGGAGCTCGAGTCGCGCACGCGCATCGTCGCCACGGCGCCGGCGCGCGAGACGGCTGGCACATTCGCCCTTCGCGTCATCAACGCCGACGGACTCGACGCGGAGCGCACGGAGGCCTTCCGCTACGACCTCGCCGGCGGACCCCGCATCGACACGGTCTCCCCGGGGCGGATCCCGCGCGGGCGCGAGCAGACAGCAGCGGTCACGGGCGAGGGCTTCGTGCAGGGGTGCTCGGCGCGCGTCGCGGGCGAGCCGATGCCGGTGCGGTTCGTCTCGCCGCAGAAGGTCGAGGTGTCGCTGCCGGCCTTCGATCGGGTGGGGTTCCTCGACCTGGAGCTCTGGAACCCCGACATGCAGTCCCACCGGCTCGCCGCCGCGTTCGAGCTCCAGGGTCCGCCGCGGCTGGCGAGCGTGCAGCCCGTCGCAGGGAGCGACGCGGGAGGCGAGAGGCTGACCCTCACGGGGTCGGGCTTCGAGCGTGCCTGCGAGGTCTCGATCGGCGGCTTCCCCGCCACGACCACCTGGGAAGGCGAGAGCACCGTCCGCGCGGTGGCTCCCCCGCGGGCCCTCCCTGGGCCCGTGGACGTGGTGCTCACCAATCCCGATGGTCAGAGCGCGACCCTGGAGGCCGCGTTCACCTACGTGGCGCGCCAGGCGCCGGTCATCACGAGCATGGAGCCCACGACCGGCCCCACGACGGGAGGGACCGGGGTGCTCCTGCGCGGCGAGCACCTCGACGTCGTGACGCAGGTGCTGGTGGGGGGGCGCCTCGCCGCGGGCTTCAAGGCGCGCGGAGGTGAGCTCGCCTTCGTGACGCCGCCGCGTGGCAACGAAGGAGCCGCCGACCTCGAGCTTCGAACCCGCGACGGGGCCGTCACCGTACGGAAGAACGCCTTCCACTACGCGCCAGTCCCGCCGCCCAGCATCCGCTCCATCGCGCCGAACCGCGGCGGGGTCCGTGGCGGGACGGAGGTCACCATCGCCGGGGAGAACTTCTTCCCGGGGGCGAGCGTGCTCGTGGACGGCGAGCCCGTCGCCACCGTCAAGGTGCGGGACAAGTCCACGATCGTGTTCACCACGCCGCCCGGAGAGGCCGGGGTGATGGTGGACGTCGCGGTGCGCAGCCCGGGCGGGCAGGAAGCCGTCTCCAAGCGGGCGTTCCTCTACGACCCACGCTACGCGTGAGCCGTCCTACTTGATCCCCATGTGAAGGGGGTCGGACGGCTCCGCGGTGGGCGCAGGGGCCGGAGCCGGCGGAGCGCTCGACGCAGGGGAGGCGATGGGTCCGGAGGGCGCGGGTCGGGCCGGACCGTGAGGGACTCCCGGTCTGGGCCGGGGCACGGCGTCCGTGGTCAGGGTGCTGCTGGGAGCGGGAGGGTCCGGGTCGGACGGGGGGGCCAGCTTCACGGGGGTCGGGTCGGCGGTCACCACGCTGGACGCCGCCACGCCCACCGCGACGCTCGGCTGCGGGTCGGGCTCCGCCCGGTGTACGCCCCGGACCACCACCGCCGCGACGCCCACGAGGGCACAGATCCCCAGCACCGCTCCCACGAGCCACGGCCCTGCGTTGCGCCGCGGGATCTGCGCCTGCGTGCCGCCCCACGCGTCCGCACCCGAGCGTCCGACCGGTACCACGATCGACGCGGGCGGCGGGGCAGAGCGTGAGCGGCCCAGCACCCGCGCGATGCGCTCGACCGACCGGGCGCTGTCTTCGACGAAAGGAGCGAGGGCCCATGCCAGCTCGGCCACGTCCCCGAAGCGGGCGGCCGGGTCCTTGTCCAGGCAGCGCGCGACGATGGCGTCGACCGCCGGAGGTAGATCGGGGCGAACGGCGGCCAGACGTGGCGCGGGGGTGTGGAGGATACGCGTCACGATCTGCGGCATCGACTCGGCGTTGAACGGCGCGCTGCCCACCAGCGCCTCGTAGAGGACCACCCCCAGCGACCAGATGTCCGACCGGGCGTCCACGCTCTTGGCCGACACGAGCTGCTCGGGCGACATGTACACCGGGGACCCCATCACCGCCTGCGTGCTGGTGATGCCACCCGTGCTGTCCGCGGACGTCTTGGAGATGCCGAAGTCGAGCAGCTTGACGATGATGGTGCGGTCGGGCCGGGTCGCGAGGAACAGGTTCGCGGGCTTGAGATCGCGGTGGACGATGTTGGCCGCATGGGCCTCCGCCAGGGCCTCGCACGCCTCGAGGAGGTAGCCGGCGATCTCGGGCAGCGGCAGCCTACCCTGCTGCGCGATGCGCTGCGACAGGTCGGCTCCCTCGAGGTACTCCATCACCATATACGGCAGGCCGTTCTCGAGACTGCCCACGTCGAGCACGCGCGCCACGTGCTCGCCCTGGATCTTGGCCACGGCGCGCGCCTCGCGCGAGAACCGGGCGACGACCTCGGGCGCCTTGGCCGCGTCGGCGGTCAGGAACTTGATGGCCACCGGGCGGTCGAGCTCGAGCTGCGTGGCGGCGACGACGACCCCCATCCCGCCGGAGCCGATGACCCGTTCCACGCGGTACTTGCCGACGACGACCTCTCCCGAGACCGGCGGCGCCTTCTCCTCCGACATCGGGCGGGAGCATACCCTCCTTGATCACGGCACGCTCCTCGGCGAGCATCCCCCACCGACATGAGAGCCTGGGTCCTCGCGGCAGCGGCTGGGGTGGCCGTGACCGCCGCGCAGCCCGGCTGGGCGCAGCCGCGAAGGCCGCCGCCCCTCGCCACGGCTCCGTCCGTGCCGGGCGGCCCCAGGCCTCTCTCCCAGACACTGACCGGCGAGGCCAAGGCCGATTACGACGCCGCCAAGCTGCTGGTGGGCGACGGGGACTACGCGGGGGCCGCGATCAAGTTCCGGGCGGCCTACGACCGGTCGGGCGATGCCCGCCTGCTGTGGAACATCGCGGCCTGCGAGAAGAGCCAGCGGCACTACGCGCGGACCATCGCGCTCGTCCAGCGGTACCTCGACACCGGCAAGGACTTGCTCACCGACGCCGACCGGCGCGAGGGACGCGCCCTGCTCGACGCCATCGAGTCCTTCACGGTCCGACTCACCATCGTCATCAAGGAGCCTGGCGCAGAGGTGTACGTGGACGACGAGCGCGTCGGCACGTCTCCGCTGGAGACCCCGGTCACGGTCGACATCGGGCAGCGCAAGATCACCGCGAAGAAGGCCGGCTTCCGGGAGGCGACGCAGCAGCTCGCCGTGGGAGGGAGCAGCACGGCGAGCGTGGTGCTGGCGCTGGAGCCCGACGTCCACGAGGGCCGGCTGACGGTCACGGCCCAGCCGGACGCGCGCATCGCCATCGACGGGACCGTGGTGGCGACCGGCCGGTTCGAGGGCAAGCTCCACAGCGGCGGCCACACGCTGCGCGTCGAGGCCGAGGGCATGCGCGCCTACCAGAGCGAGGTGGTGCTCGCGGACGACGAGAACCGGAGCGTCGACGTCCCGCTGGAGAAGGTCTACGTCCCGCCGCCGGCGCCGGTGACCGGGCCCGGGATCGAGATGGGTCTCTCCGACGGGCCGGGCATCAAGCTCCACGGCGATCACCCCTGGATGAACACGGCGCGCTTCGACGTCGGCTTCCGCATCGGGTGGCCGGTGAAGCTCGGCCTCTACGCCGAGGGCGGCACGATCGACGCGTCGGGCTCGTGCGGGACCGACGCCCACGGCCCCTACCCCTCCCAGCCGCTCGACCTCGCCGTCCGGAACTCTTTTCAGTCGTGCGACTACGCCAAGGCCGGACTGGAGCTCGGCATCCACTTCCTTCCCGCCCGTGCCGTCGATCCGTGGATCTCCGTGGAGCCCGGGGCGCGCCTGACACACTACGATTTCGCGTCCTTCGATCCGCTGGACGGGACGACGCGGCAGACGTCCACGGCGCTCCCGGCGTTCGACGTCGGCGGACGGCTCGGCGTGGACTGGCACCCCGTCGCGTCCTTCCACCCCTGGGCGGTCGGCGTCTTCGGCTCCGTGGTCTACACCGTCATCGCCAACGAGAACCCCGCCACCAACGCAGGCAACGACGCCAACGCACCGCCGGGGATCCACAACGGCGGAATCAACCCGGTCTCGTATTTCTCGGTCCTCTTCGGCCTGCGAAGCTCGCTGGCCTTCTGACGTGAGCCCCGGAGGTATGTCCTGAAACGCTCCAGCACCAGCGTGACCCTGGCCCTGCTGGCCGCCTGCACCACGGGACCCGATCCGTCGACCACGGGCGGAGAGACCTCGAGCGTCCTGGTCGCTCCCGTGTCCTCCGGCGCCTACATCGGCAGCGCGGTGCTCGACGGCGAAGGCGATGTCTACGTGGCGGTCGAACAGGGGCAACTGGAGAGCCTCGACGTCGTGCGCTTCTCCCCCGACGTGACCTTGCCGAGCACCTGGCCAGCGCCGCCCAGCGACCCGGAGATCGAGGTCGCCTTCGCGGGGCAGACTCTGTGGTGGGCGGCGAACGACGGGACCGGCCCCTCGCTCTGGACCGGCCCTGCGGCGGCGTTCCCGTCGGCCCCTGGCCCCGAGGTGACGTTCGTGCAGGACGCAGCGTCGGACGTGGTGGGTCTGGTGGCCGATGGGACCGCCGTGTACGCGGCCCTGTCGGCGCCCGCGCTGCTGCCGGCCGGCTCGCCGCCGCCCTCGGTCGGACCGTCCCCGGACTCGTGGCAGTGGCCGGCGGCGACCGAGGTCGACACGGGGTTCACCGGGTCCATCTACCGTGTCGTCCCCGGTGCGATGCCACCCGGCCAGCGCCTCGGCGTGACCGGCGGCATCACCTTCTTCCCCGGCTTCATGCAGCACGTCCTGGCGCAGAGCTCGACCAACGTCTACTGGGTGGACTCGGCGCCCGTAGGCAAGGACGTGGGCCGCGTCATGACGGCGACCAAGGCCAACTGGGCCAGCGATCCCGGGCACGCGATCGGCGCCATCCCGTCCATCGACAACCTGGCCACGGGCTTCGTGGGGCTCGCCGCGAGCGACTCGTACGTGGCGTGGGAGCAGGCGCCGGAGCCCAACTTCGGCTTCGCTGGCTGCTGGGTCTTCGTGAGCGCGACCAAGGACGGGGTCTCTGCGGCGCAGAAGACCATCTTCGACAGCGACATCGCGGGTACGTCCTTCTCGTGCAACGGCCTGGCCCTCGACGCGGACTACGCCTACTTCGCGATGGTCGAGGTGGCCGTGCCGCCCGCCGGCGTGAACAGCTCGATCTTGCTGGGCACGGGCATCGGACGGGTCCCGCTCGGCGGCGGCGCGCTGGAGACGGTGTCGCTGCAGTCCGATCGCTGGTACGGACCGCGGCGCGTGCTGGTCGACGACACCAACGTCTACGCCATCGACCCGAGCTACGTGCTGCGCTTCCCGAAGACGGCGTTCGGCCCCTGAAGGGCGTACGCTCGGTCCCAAGATGACCGACCCGTTCCCCTTCGTGCTCGGCATACCCATGGCCGTGATCGCGGCCCTTTATCTCCTGCGCTCGATCCGCGTCATCAACCAGTGGGAGGTGGCCCTCAAGTTCACGCTGGGCAAGCTCACAGGACACGTAGCGCCGGGCCTTCGCCTGGTGGCGCCGGGCATCCAGCGCCTCGTGCGCGTCGACACGCGCATCCGCAACCGGGACCTGCCCTACCAGCAGGTCATCACCCAGGACAACGTCACCGCGTCCATCGACGCCGTCATCTATTACAAGGTGGTCGACGTCGAGAAGGCCGTGCTCAACGTCGAGAACTTCGAGGGCGCGGTGTGGGATCGGGCGCGCGTCGTGCTCCGCGACGTGGCGGGCGAGACCAAGCTCGACGAGCTGCTCACGCACCGCGAGCAGATCGCTGCCAAGGTGCGCCTGGCGGTGGAGCAGTTCGTCGCCCAGTGGGGCCTGCACATCGAGCTCATCGCGCTGAAGGACATCCAGCTGCCCCAGCAGATGCAGGAGGTCATCGCGCGGAAGGCCATCGCCGAGCGCGACCGGCAGTACGTCATCATCAAGAGCCAGGCCGACGTGGAGAGCGCCAAGAACTTCGCCGACGCGGCCCGCATCCTGGCGGCCTCACCCGGGGGCATGGAGCTGCGACGCCTGGAGGCCCTGCAGAACCTGTCCGCCCACGGGACGAGCAAGGTCATCTTCGATCTGGCCAAGCCCTACACCGACGTCCACGGGGCCGCTTCCATCGCGGCGGCCATGGAGGGCGGCGAGAAGCGCAACGTCCGCGTCGCCAAGCCGGACCCCGCTCAGACCCTGGGCCCTGCACCCGAGGTCGAAGAGGCCGAGGATGAAGAGGACCTGGCGGCGGCACCGCGAGCCCGCAAGACATAGGTGAGCGACTGGACGGGAGAGGCTCTGCGGCGGGCCGCCCTCGATCGACTGGGCGAGCACGCCGATCCGCGCGCGCGCGAGGCGCTCGTGCACGGGAGCGTCGCGATGGTGCCTGCGGTGGCGCACTGGGCAGGGAGCAGCGGCCCCGTGGCCGGACACCGGATCACGCTGGCCGTGGACGCACGGACGCTCGGCGCGCTGCGCTCGGCGCCCGCAGTCCTCGATGCGCTGTGTGCGGCCTTCGCGGCCGTGGTCGCGGCTCACCCCGGCGAGGCGCTGCTCGACCTGGTGCTCCGGTGGACGCCGGCTAGCGCGACTCCGGCTGCCGCATACCGTGACGCCCCTCCGGGCACGCTGGAGTCCTCTCTCGAGGACGCGGTGGTGGACTACCTGGAGGCACGTGGTGAGCTGGCGCTGGCGCGCGCCCTCGGCGCCTTCGCCGTCGAGGTGACCGGACGTGACGTGGCCGTCAGGCTGGAGCCGCACACCCGCGATGCCCTGCGCGCCGATCCGCGGACGCAGGCCGCCCTGTCCGCCGCGCTCCGCGACCTGCTCGCCGACGCCGACGCCCGTGTCCGCCTCGCCTGACGTGCGCCCCCTCCGCGTTCAGAGCGTCACCACCGCCCCGCCCCACGTGTACCCGCTGCCGAAGGCAGCGAAGAGCACGGTGGAGCCGCGATCGCAGCGCCCCTCGCGCCACGCGCCGCTGAGCCCCAAGGGGATGGTCGCCGCGGTGGTGTTCCCGTAGCGCTCGATGTCGTGCACGGTCTTGCTCTCGGGGATGCCGAGCTTCTGCCCCACCAGCTGGTTGATGCGCAGGTTCGCCTGGTGCGGCACGAAGAGGTCGATCGCGTCGGCGGTGACCTCGGCCTCGGTCATCACCTCGCGCACGACCTCCGGCATCTTCTCCGTCGCCCAGCGGAAGACCTGCTTGCCGTTCATCGACGGGAAGTGGCGCCCCTCCTCCAGCATCTGCGGGGTCAGGCGCGGGATGTACGCGCTCGCGGGGCACTCGAGCCAGAGATCGCGCGCGCCCGAGCCGTCCGCGTGCAGGCGGATGGCGCGGATGCCCTGGTCCTCCCGGGTGGCGCGCCCGATGACCGCGGCCCCGGCGCCGTCACCGAAGAGCACGGCCACGTCGCGACCACGATCGGAGAAGTCGAGCCCCGTCGAGTGGACCTCGGCGCCGACGAGGAGCACGTTCCGGTAGACGCCCGCGCGCACCCACGCGTCCGCCACAGAGAGGCCGTAGAGAAAGCCGGTGCACTGGTTTCGCACGTCGAGGGCCGGCACGCCGGGCAGACCCAGCTTGTCGCCGAGGAAGCACCCCGAACCGGGGAAGTTGTGATCCGGCGAGAGCGTCGCGAAGACGATGGCGTCGACGTCCTTCGCCTCGAGCCTCGCGTGCTCCAGCGCCATGCGGCACGCAGGAACCGCGAGATCGCTCGCGCCCGTGCCGGAGTGCTCGATGTAGCGACGCTCGCGGATGCCGGTGCGCTGGACGATCCACTCGTCGGAGGTGGTCATGAGCTGGGCGAGGTCGTGGTTGGTGACGACCTTCGCCGGGACGTGGTGGCCGATGCCGAGGATGGCGGAGCGGTGCATGGGAAACCGGCTTTTTCCGCGTGAAGCCGTCCTCTTGCAAGAGCGAGGAGCGGAAAATCGACCGCCGCAATGCGGCAAGGGCCGGACACTCCCCTACACCGGGCTGCGGGAGGGATTGAAACGCAAGCGGAATGAGACGGGATTGCTCCGGTTCTGCGGTAAAATGTTTATTCGATGCGTCTTCTTCGTTCCCTTGCGGCGACGGGGCTCGTTTCGGTGCTCGTGGGGGCGTGCGGCCTGGACCTGGATGGTCTGGGGGGCCTGGGGGACGACGGAGGGAGCTCGACGCTGGATGGCTCGAACACGCTGGAGGGCAGCTCGGGGGCCTCGAGCGGCTCCACCAGCGGGGGCGGGTCCGGGGGCGGCTCGGGGAGCAGCTCGGGCGGCGGCTCCGGGAGTGGCTCGGGGAGCGGCAGCGGCTCGGGCAGTGGCTCCGGGAGCGGGTCCGGGAGCGGCTCTGGCAGCGGCTCTGGCAGCGGTTCGGGCAGTGGCTCGGGGAGCGGCAGCGGCTCAGGCAGTGGTTCGGGCTCCAGCAGCGGCTCGAATGACGGCGGCCAGCCCGACTCGACCTCGCCCCAGGACGCGACCGTCGGCGACACGTCGGTGCAGGACACGGGCTCGACGATCGATTCCACCGTCCCCGACACGGGGAGCCCGGACACCGGGACGGCGCCGGAAACGGGGCCGACGTGTACCCCCGCCACCGGTTGCTACATCATCCCGTCCGGCTGGACGCTGGTGCCCTTCGCGCAGAACCAGAGCTCGCCGTGCCCGAGCGGCTACGGCAGCCCTGCCAACGTCGTGGAAGGGCCCATCGCGAGCAGCGAGTGCGCGTGCGGGACGTGCATGATCACCACCAACCCCTGTCCCGGACCGATTGCCGTCGACTATGACAATCACGGAGGCGGCAGCGACGGCGGCGCGGGCAGCTGCGGCCTGCCCGGTGCTCCGGCGCAGATGAGCAACTCGCCGACCAGCGCCTGCGGAACCGACATGTACACGGGCGGAGCTGGGCTCCTCTCCTACGACAACTTCGACTTCAAGTACACGCCCCAGCCCAACGGCGTCGGCAACGGCGGTGTGTGCAGCACCCCGGGCAGCGTCTCCGGCCCCGTGCAGTTCGCCTCGAGCGACCGCGTTTGCACGCCGAACAACGGGCAATCGGGCAATTGCACCGGCAACCAGTGCATGCCGAGCTACCCCTCCCCGTACGAGGTCTGCATCGCGCAGAACGGCAACCAGATTTGCCCGGCACCCTTCACCGCCCAGCACCTCGTCGGCACGGGGCTCAGCACCTACACGTGCTCGTCCTGTCCGTGCTCCGTCGCGGCCGACTGCACCGAGGGGACGCTGAAGCTCTTCACGGACAACAAGTGCAAGAACGGGGAGTTCGACATTTCTGCCAATGGCACGTGCGAGTACCCCAACCCGCCGAGCAACTCGTACCAGTCGTACATTTACGAGCCCAACGGCGTGGCCTGCAACATCACCGGCACCTCCACGGCGCAGGGCGCCTCCCTGAACAACGAGCAGACCATCTGCTGCGCCAACTAGTCGGCTGGCCAGAAGTTCGTCCGGGCTGGCCCGGCGACGCGAGCGCTGTGGGCCTCTTCTTCGCCTGGAAACTCGTCTTGGTTTCGAGTGACCCGCGCTTCTTCGCGAGCGACTCGTGCTGGTTCGGCCGAAAACCGTGCTTTTTCCCCGTGGATCTTCTCTTTGTTCGTCGTGATCTCTGCTTTCTCGTCGGAAGAAGCGAATCTCTCCCCTGTAAAAGCGAGTTTCTCCGTCGTGAAAGTCGCGATCTCCGTCGATCGAGCGTCTTTCTTCGCTGCAAAAGCGAATTTCTCCGTCGTGATCGTCGCTTTGAACGGGATGATCGTCACTTTCACGACGGAAATCGTCGCTTTCACAGCGGAGATCTCGAAGGCCACGACTCAAAAAGCGGAGTTCTCGAGAGAAAAAGCGTCTTTTCACCGCGACAAGACGACGATCACGACAGAAGACTCCACCTTTTCCCGTGTCGCGTCGGAGGCGTCCGTCCACGTCACCCCTCTCGCACCGGGGAATGACAATCTCCCCGGCTCGGGACACGCCTTCGCTCGATGAGTGCGTGGGCGTGCGCCCCGCCGGCGTCGTTGGCGGCGCATCAGGCATCCTACCGTCGTGGTCCTACCGTGATGGGGCTCCTCCCCCATCGACGACGACCGGCAGCACCACGCTGGATGGTGCTTGCCGCGACCGGAAACACTCTCTGGGTGGCCGGCACGTAGTCCTCGTCCCGGGCGAGGAAGATGTTCTCCACGTACCGCTGCGGGTTCCGGTCGATGAGCGGGAACCATGTGCTCTGCACCTGCACCATGATGCGGTGGCCCTTCTGGAAGGCGTGCGCGCGGGCGTGCAGATCGATGGTGTACTCGACCACCGCCCCCGCCGGCACCGGCTCGGGCACGGCGAGGCTCCGGCGGAAGCGGGCGCGCAGCACCTCGTCGGCGATCATCAGCTCGTAGCCGCGGAGGTCGGGTGCGCTGCCCGCGTCGTCCGCCCGCGGGCCGTCGGGCAGGACGTCGATGAGCTTCACGATCCAGTCGGCGTCGGTGCCAGTGGTGGAGGCGAACAGATCGGCCACGATGTCGCCGGCGACGACCACGTCCGCGTCCAGCACGTCGGTCGACCACGTGAGCACGTCGGGGCGGTGGTCGACGAAGCGCTCGCTCCATGAGAGCCACGTACTCGAGGGCATAGGAGAGCCGGAACGCGCCGTTGTGGTGGAAGTCGTCGTTGACGAACGTGTCCGACGGCGAGGCGCGCTCCGAGGCGCACCGGAGCGCCGGGTGGGGCTGAGGAGCGCCATCTCCGTCGGCCAGCCGACGTACGAGGTGCCCCAGATGCCGACGCGCCCGCTGTTGCCGGGGACGTTGTGCACGAGCCATTCGATGGTGTCGTAGGCGTCGGTGCTCTCGTCGACCGCCGCGGGATCGGCGCGGTCCCGCGGCGGACGCAGCATGACGAACTCCCCCTCCGACGCGAAGCGACCGCGCAGGCTCTGGACCGCGAAGACGTACCCGTCCTCCCGCAGCTCCGCGAGGTGCGGCGAGTGGAAGCTCTCCTCGTCCTTCGGGATGTCGTACGGCGTGCGCTGCAGTAATATGGGAAGCGGCGCCGGCGCATTCTTCGGGACGAAGATGACGGTCGACAGCTTCACCCGTCGCGCATGGGGATCATCGCGTCGAGCTGCCGGAACTCGGCCTCCTCGCCGGCTCCGTCGTGAGGGCCCTTCGCGTACCGCTGGCTGCCCAGGTACGCCCCCACCACGAACGCCGCCAGGATGGAGAGGACGAACGCCGAGCGGCTCTCGAGGTCCATGGTCGACCTATGTCACAGCCCGGCTCTCGCCTGCCTTGCCCTTGCCTTGAATGCCTCCGATTAGCGCGTATACCTCACCTGAGGCAATGCCGGAGCCCGCCATCGAACAGCGCGCGCAGGCGCGAGTCGGGACGACGCTGAACGGGAAATACAGGCTCGATCGACTCCTCGGCGTCGGGGGTATGGCCTCGGTCTACGCCGCCACCCACCGCAACAACAAGCGCGTCGCGGTGAAGGTGTTGCACGCCGAGCTGTCGGTGATCGATGGCTTTCGCACCCGCTTCATGCGCGAGGGCTACGTCGCCAACGCGGTCGACCACCCAGGCGCCGTGGCGGTGCTGGACGACGACGTGGCCGAGGACGGCGCGGCCGCCTTCCTGGTGATGGAGCTGCTGGAGGGGGAGACGCTGGCCGAGGCGTGCGACCGGCTGGGCGGCAAGCTGCCGGCCCGCGCCGTGCTCGCGGTCGCGAGCCAGGTCCTCGACGTGCTGGTGGCCGCGGACGCCAAGGGCATCGTCCACCGCGACATCAAGCCGTCGAACCTCTTTCTCACGCGCACGGGGCAGGTGAAGGTGCTGGACTTCGGTGTCGCCCGCATGCGCGAGGTGGGCGCCGACCAGACGACCCTCAGCGGTCTCGCCCTCGGCACCCCCGCCTTCATGGCCCCCGAGCAGGCGCTCGGGCGGATGGAGGACGTCGATGGACTGACCGACGTGTGGGCGCTGGGCGCGACGATGTTCGCGCTGGCGGCGGGCGCTGCGGTGCACCCGGCGACGTCTCCGCAGGAGCAGATGGTGCTGGCCGCGACGCGCACGGCGCGCCGGCTCGGCTCGGTGGAGCCCGAGGTCCCTCCCGCGGCGGCGGAGCTCGTGGACCGCGCGCTCGCCTTCCAGAAGTCCGAGCGGTGGCCCAACGCCGCGGCGATGCGCGACGCAGTCCGGGAGACCTACCGCGCGCTGTACGGCGAGGAGGCCTCCCCCGCGGCCCTGGTCTTCATGGCCTCGCCCGAGAAGATGCCGGTGTCGGACCGGTCGCCCCTGCGCAGCCCCATGGCGTCCACGGTGCCGGCGACGCCGGTGTCGATCGAACCGCGGCGGCTCGGCCTGGGTGGCTCGAACCCGACGTCCCTGGTGGGGATGGCGTCGCAGCCGAGCACCCTGTCGACCGGGCGGGTGCGCGTGGCGCTGGGCGCGGTGGTGCTGACGGTCGCGGGGATGGGGCTCGGGGCGTGGGGCGCCACGCGCAGCCGGGGTAGCCCTCCGGTCGTGACCAGCACGGCGGTGACGCTGCCCGCGACCTGGAGCGCGACGGCCGCTGCGCCGTCGTCGGCTCCTCCTGTCCCCTCCGCACCGGAGGTCCCGCCTCGTCCCGTGGCACCAGCGATCGCGGTGGCGTCGACCGCCGCCGCGAGCGTGACCCCACTCGCGCTGACCGGCGCGCCCAGGGCGAAGGTCGTCCGCACCTCGCCGGCGCCTGCAGCGTCCGTCGCGCCGAGCGTCACCGTGGACCGGTTCGATCATCAATGAGGCGTCGCGGCTCCCTCGCGGTCGGCGTCGTGCTCGGCTCGCTGCTGGGCCTCTGCGCGGCACCCGGTCCGGCGTGGGCGGGCGACGGCACGGACGCCGCGGCGGCGACCCAGCTCTTCAACGCGGGGCGAGACCTGATGAAGCAGGGTGACTACGCCGCGGCGTGCCCGAAGCTCGCCGAGAGCGCGCGCCTGCAGCCGACGGTCGGGGCCCTGGCGAAGCTAGCCGAGTGCGAGGAGCACGAGCGGCGGCTGGTGAGCGCGTACGGGCGCTGGCAGCAGGCGCTCAACCTGGCGCGCTCCACGGGCGACGAGCGCGCCACGGACGTCGAGAAAGAGGTGGCGCGGCTCGACGCGATCGTGCCCAAGCTGCGCATCGTGGCCGGAGCTACCCTCCCGCAGGACGCGGTCATCCGCCTCGACACCGTAGAGCTCGGGCCCGCTGGCCTGGGCGTCGGGCTCCCGGTCGAGCCGGGGACGCACATGCTCCAGGCCAGCGCCCCCCACAAGCGGACCTGGGCGACGCAGGTGGAGACGAAGGCGGACGGGGCCACCCTGCCGGTCACCATCCCCTCGCTGGAGGACGAGCCCTCCCTCGCGGCGCCTTCGAGCCTGCCTCCTGCTCCGGCCATGACGCCCGCTCCTCTCCCTGCGCCCGCACCACTCGCTCCGGCCTCGTCGGTCTGGCGCACCGTGGGCCTCGTCACGGCGGGTACCGGCGTGGCGGCGATCGGCGCCGGCGCAGTGCTCGGGCTCGTGGCGATGCACCAGCGCAACGACGCCGGCTGTCCGGGCAACGTCTGCCCCGACGACACGAGCGCGAGCACGCTGCGCTCGGCCAAGTCATCGGCCGACGCGTCCACCGCGCTCTTCATCGCGGGCGGCGCTCTGCTGGCGGGAGGTGTCGCGGTTTGGTGGCTCTCCGCCGCCAGCCATGGCCGGACGGGCGTGCTGGTGACCCCGGCGGGCGTCGTGGGCGCGTTCTAGTCGTCCTGGTCGCCGCGGAGCCCGTGCTTGCGGGCCAGCACGTGCAGGTGCTTGCGGTCCATCTGCACCGCGCGAGCGGCGGCGCTGAGGTTCCCGCCGTGGCGCGCCAGCAACCATGTCACGTAGCGGCGCTCGAACTCCTCCTCCACCCGGGCGCGGGCCTCGCGGTAGCTCTCGCCCAGCGAGAACCGGAAGAAGTCGTCCGCGGCGTTGCCAGGCCCGGTCGGCAGCGCCGGCAGCAGCAGCTCGCGGCTCCCCGCCGCCGCCGACATGTACGCCGCACGCTCGAGGAGGTTGCGCAGCTCGCGGACGTTGCCGGGCCAGTCGTGCTGCAGGAGCCACTCCATCGTGCGTTCGCTCGGGGCCAGCCCCTCCGCGCCACGGGTGCGCGCGAGGATGTGCTCCACGAGCGTGGGGATGTCCTCCCGTCGCGCGCGCAGGGGCGGGATCTGGACCGGGACGACGGCCAGGCGGAAGTAGAGGTCCTCCCGGAACTTCCCTGCGCTCACCTCGCGCTCGAGATCGCGGCTGGTGGCGGCGATGACGCGCACGTCGGCCTCGAGCGTCTGGTTGCCTCCGACCCGACGGAACTCCCGCGCCTCGAGCACCCGCAGGAGCATGGGCTGGACGTCGAGGGGCAGCTCCCCGATCTCGTCGAGGAAGAGGGTACCTCCGTGGGCGCTCTCGAAGGCTCCCTTGCGCTGCGCGATGGCGCCGGTGAAGGCTCCGCGCTCGTGCCCGAAAAGCTCGCTCTGGATGAGGGTGTGCGTCACCGAGCCGCAGTCCACGACGACGAACGGCTCCGGGCGGAGGCTGCGCCGGACGATGGCGCGGGCGAGGACCTCCTTGCCGGTCCCCGTCTCGCCCTGCAAGAGCACCGTCGCCTCGGTCCTGGCCACGCTGTCGAGGACGCGGAAGATGCGGCGCATCGCCAGGCTGCTGCCGATGACCCCCTCCCATTGCTTCTCCGGGAAGGGCTCGATGTCCAGCAACGCGAGGTCGGGACGGAGCGCCAGCTCGACCGCGTTGCCCACGCGCACCACGCTGCCCACGGGCGTCGTGGCGTCGGTGATGCGCGCGTGCTCGACGTAGGTGCCGTTCGTGGAGCCGAGATCACGCACGCGGACGCCGCCCGGCACGCGGCTGATCTCGCAGTGCTGGCGCGAGACGCTCTCCTCCGAGAGCACCAGATCGTTCTCCGGGGCCTTGCCGACCCGCACCTTGCCGCGCAGGGGTACACTCGCGCCGCGCTCCGCCCCGGACAGCACGACGACCGAGACGTCGACCCCTACAGGCGCGCCGGGGCCGCTTGTGGACTGGATGGTGGCCTCGAGGTCGGGGTCGTCGTCGCCAACCACTTCGGCGAGGGTAGCATGCGCGCTATCTTTCCTCCCCGATGGCGGAGCTCCCCGAGCCCGGCACTCTCTTCGCGAGCAAGTACGTCATCGAGTCCCAGCTCGGCGGCGGTGCCGCGGGCGTGGTGTTCTCCGCGACCCACCAGGAGCTGCGCCAGCGGGTGGCCATCAAGGTGCTGCGCGACGCTGGCCCGGTGGCGTCGGAGCGGATGATCCGCGAGGCCCGGGCGGCCATCGCCCTGCACAGCGAGCACGTGGTGCGGGTGATGGACGTGGGCCGCGAGCGCGGCTGGGTGTACCTGGTGATGGAGCAGCTCGAGGGCGCCGACCTGGCCAGCCTGCTGAAGCGGCGCGGACCTCTGCCAGTGGCCGAGGCGGTCGACTACGTCCTGCAGGCGTGCGCGGGGGTCGCCGAGGCCCACGCGCGCGGCGTGGTGCACCGCGATCTCAAGCCGAGCAATCTCTTCGTCACCCGGCGGGCGGACGGAGGCCCGCTGGTGAAGGTGTTGGACTTCGGGATCTCCAAGTCGACGGAGGGCCCGGACGCCGAGGCCTCCCTCACCGGGCCGGCCGAGGTGCTGGGCTCGCCGATGTACATGTCGCCCGAGCAGGTCCGCGGGGCGAAGCACGTCGACCACCGGACGGACATCTGGGCGCTCGGCGTCATCGTCTTCCGGCTGGTGAGCGGGAAGGCCCCCTTCGGGGCCGGGATGACGGTGGGCTCGGCGCTGGCCTCGGTGGTGGCCGACGAGCCGGCGGCGCTTCGTGAAGTCCTTCCGCAAGCTCCGCGCGAGCTCGAGGCCATCGTGAAGCGATGCCTGGCCAAGGCGCCCGACGACCGCTTCGCGACGGTGGCCGAGCTGGCGGCCGCGCTCGCGCCGTTCGGCACCGACGACGGGCGCGCGGCGGTGGTGCGGCTGGTACGCGACGTGGTTCCGGCACCGCGCAGGCGCCGGCGCTGGCCCCTGCTCGTCCTGGGCGTCGTCGTCCTGCTTGCCGCACCTGCCGTGGCTCTGGCCGTGCTCGGGCACGGCAAGGGCGCCATTCCGATCGCCTCGACGGTCGCTCCGTCGGCGGCCTCGACGGGGCTCGCGACGGCATCGGTTCCGGCAGTAGCGCCGGCGTCCGCGACGACGACGGCGGCTGCCTCCGCGACCGCCGCGCCCCCCGCGTCCACGACGGCTCTCCCGCGCCGCTCCCCTCCCCGCCCCCGGTCGTCGGGCAATTCCAGCGTGGTAAGGTCGGCCGCGACGGATGACCGCTACTAGAAGCGCCCTGGCGGCCCTCCTTCTCGTCTGCACCCCGGCGCTCGCGCAGGAGCCTCCGGCGCGCGACCCCATCGCCGCCGAGGCGCTGTTCGAGCGCGGAAAGCTGCTGATGGACCAGGGCCGGACCCAGGAGGCGTGCGCCGCCTTCGGGGAGAGCCAGCGCCTCGATCCGGCAGGCGGCACGCTGCTTCGCCTGGCGCTGTGCCACGAGACCGCCGGGAAGCTGGCCTCGGCGTGGCTGGAGTTCCTCGAGGTCGTGCGCGTGAGCAAGGAGGGGATGGGGGAACCCGGCAAGCTGCAGGAGCGCGTGCGTCTGGCGCACGAGCACCTGTCGGCCATCGAGCCTCGCGTGCCCAAGCTCGCCATCGTGGTGCCCGCGGCAGCGCGAGTCGACGGCCTGCGCATCTCGGCCAACGGGCTGCCGCGCAACGAGGGCACCTGGGGCGTGGCGCTTCCGACGGATCCGGGCGACGTGGTGGTGGTGGCTACCGCGCCGGGCCGCCAGGAGTATCGGGCGACCGTGCACGTCGGGGAGGGCCAGCAGCTGAACGTGGAGCTCCTCCCGCTCGCGGTCGCGGGGCCTGGGCCCGACGCAGCGATCCCCTCCGCTTCCGCCGGCGGCGCGAGGGCCTCGGTGCTCCGCCCCGTGGGCGTGGGTGTCGGCCTGCTCGGCGTCGCTGCCCTGGGCGTGGGTACCTACTTCGGGGTGCAGGCCATCGGGAAGTGGAACGACGCCAACGCCGTCTGCCCCGGGAGCACTTGCAGCGAGCCCTCGGGGGTCTCGCTCGCCAGCGACGCGCGGAGCGCCGCTCGCGTCGCCGACGTGACGCTGGCCGCCGGAGCGGTGGCGGTGGTGGCAGGGGTCGTGCTGTACGTCGTGGGTGCGCCTTCCGCGGTGAAGCTTCACGGAACGACGGCCTCGCTGGCGGTCCCGTTCTAGACGCTCCGGCCGCGCCAGTACCCGAGCAGGACCTTGAGCGCGTTGCCGTTGCAGATCTGCTCCGCCACAGACGGCCCGTAGTGCTCGACGAGGGCCTCCTCCAGTCGCACGAGGTTGCTCGCGTCGCCCAGGCCGTGGAGCGTGGGCTTGATGAAGCCGTCCAGATCGGTGCCGATCGCCGTGTGGTCGTGCGTTCCGGTAAGGTCGTAAATGTGATCGATCTGCCGCTTGATGGCGTCGAAGGACTCGGCGAACGTCTTGGTCTGCCCTCGCCCCTCGTTGGCGAAGTGGTCGCAGAGGATCACCCCCATCACCCCGCCGTGCGCGGCGATGCCCTTGATGATGTCGTCGGTGAGGTTGTACGCGTAGCTCCCGAAGCGGCACGCGATGTGGGTCGCGAAGACCGGTACGTCGGCGGGGATCCGCGCCAGCGCGTCGAGCGTCGAGCGCTCGCTCATGTGCGTCACGTCCACCAGGATCTTGTGCTCGACCATGGCGTCGACCAGCGCTCCCCCGAGGGGGGTGAGCCCCAGGTTGGGCTGGGGAAACAGGAGCCGGTACACCCAGTCGGGCAGGAACGGCAGCGCCGGCGCGTTCGTGGCGACGCCCCGGTAGAACAGGTGGGCCACGGTGATGTAGGCCACGCCGCGCCGGGCGATCTCCGCCACGTTGGCGGTTACCTCGGCTGCCGTCCCTCCGAAGTGGAAGCCCCCCTCGACGGCGTGGACCAGCGCCGTCTTGCCCTCGTCGAGCGCCTTCTGGAGCTCCGAGGGGTTGTGCGCCACGGCGACGTACGGAACCTGCTTGGCGTGGACGTACCGCTCAACGCGCTCGAGGTCGGCCAGCAGGTCCTCGAAGTAGGCCTGGCGCGGGTCCGCATCGAACGTGTGCTCCACGTCCAGCTCGTCGAACGCCTGGTAGAGGACCGAGAGCGCTACGCCAACGTGTCCCGCCCGGAGCTTGTGCAGGGTGACGGACGGGCCGGACTCCACCGTCCGGTAGTTGAAGAGGCGCGAGGCGATGTCCAGCACGACCGCCCGCACGTACTCCCCGAACGACTTCCGGCGGCGCCTCGTCATGGCACGGAGCGCGGCGCCGGACGTCGACGCATCGATGTGCATCGGGAAGTGGGAGTGAAGATCGACGATCCCGAGCCGCGTCAGCGCCATGTCACGCGGTCTCAGGGATAGAGCGCGGGAAAGAGCAGCGCGTTGATCGCCTCGCCCGCCGCCCGGACGCCGGACTGGACTGCGCCGTTCATGTATCCGCCGGTCCACTCGAGCCCGGCCTCGGAGCCGGCCCAGTGGATGGTCCCGAACTTGTCGCGGATGGCCGACCTGTACTTCATGATCGCGCCAACCTGCGGCACCGCCGCGGGGCACCCTCCCGCGAACGGATCGCTCTGCCAGTCGCTCTCGATGTAGCCGGTCGGCTTGAGCGCGCGCGGGTCCTGGAAGATGTCCGCCATCTGCGCGGCGAGCGCGTCCCTGCGCCCTTCCTTCGTCTTCGGCGCAGCGTCTGCAAAGGCGCCGGCGATGAAGGTCATGAGCGCCGGGTGCTTGAATGCCTTCGTGTCGGGGTCCTGCCACGTGTTGTCCATGACCCAGCAGGCAGGCCCTTTCGCGCTGAGCACGTAGCCCGTGTAGTTGTTGCGCCACCACGGCTTGTCGTAGAGCAGGAAGCCCTTGATGGTGTGGCCCATGCGCATCCCCTCGGCGAGGCCGCGGCGCGCCGCGGGGAGATCGGGATCGTAGTTGATCTTCAGCGAGGGCCGGGGCGACATGGCGACGATGACCTGTCCAGCCTCCCAGGTGTCCGCGCCCCCGTTGACGGTCACGATCGTGGCCCCGCCGGGGTTCTGCTGGATCTTCTCGACGCGTTGCCCGGTGTGGAAGCCGAGGTACCTGGCGTCGGCCTTGAACGACTCCAGCATCGCCTTGACCAGCGACTGCGTGCCATAGGTGAAGCGGATCCGATCCCCGCCCTCCGCCCCAGTCACGTTCTCGAAAGCCTCGAACGAGCCGCACGTCGCACCGTAGAAGAGCAGGAACAGCATCGACATCTGATCCCACTCCACGGAGAAGGCGCAGCGGATGGCAAGCTCCATGAGCTCCTGCCCGTAGGCGTCGTTGCCCAGGGCGGCCACGCTCCAGTCCTTGACCGTGATGCTGTCGAGAGCGGGTGCCATGAGGGCGTTCCACGGCTCGGCCAGGCTGGCCTTGGTCGTCTGCGTGAGCGCCTCGATGGTCTGGATGGTCTTGTAGATGTTGAGCGTGATCGGATAGTTGCCGAGGAAGTAGGTCAGCTGCCCGTCGCCCGGCGCCTGGAAGATGGATTCCTTGTCGTCGGGAAAGGACGTCTCGAACGTGGAGACGTTCAGCCGGTCGACGAGATCGGCCATGTAGCTCTGCGTCGTCCCCAGGTACTCGCCCCCCACGTCGATGTAACCGACCTCGCCGTACTGGGGGTCGGTCACCACGGTGGAAGTTCGCCCTCCTGCCCGGTCGGCCCCCTCCAGCAGGACGTAGCTGAGAGGCTGCCCGCCCGTCTTGGAGGCGAGGAGGTTGTACTGCGCGATGGCATCGGCGGCGCCGAGGCCGGCGAAGCCTGCACCGACGATCACAATGTCCGCTTTCCTGGCGCTCATGAGTCAGTTCCTAGGTGAAGGTTGACTGCTGCTGGTGTGCTGCCGTCCCTGAGGCTCCGGGTCGCCCCCCCGCGACCCGGACCCTCGCCCCCCCGGAACCCCCTCGGCCGCCCCCCGGCACCCCCGGGGTAGAGGAGGGTCCCGGCGGCTTGTGAAGGTACACGAAGTCGATTTCTCGAGGGTGTGACGTCTGGAGCGCACCCGCCGGGAGGATGGGGTCCCTTCGGCGCGTCAACGAGGAAGGAGACCCGCCTCCTCGGCGAGCTCGCGGAGTCGCTCCTTCACGAGCTGGAAGCGCTTGCGGAGGCGCGCCTCGAGGGTCACTCGGGCCTCCTCGTCCGCTCCTTCCGCCGCGTCCTCGCCCATCACGAGGCTGATCTCCCGCCAGGACAGGCCACGGTCCACCCGCAGCACGAGCAGCACCTGGTCCTCCTCTGGAAGGCTGTCGCGGAGCCTTCGCACCTCGTTCTTGATGTCCGTGCGAAGGTGGGGCGCGGTCTCCGTGCGCAGGCGCTGGACGACGTCGGACACGACGCTGTCGGTCAGGGGCAGGGCGCCGCTCCCCCGCTGCGCGCGGGCGACCCGGGCTGCGGCGCGGCGGGCGAGGACGTAGAGCCACGTGCGCCCCGAACAGCGCCAGTCGAACCCGGGCAGTCCTCGCCAGACGTCGAGCGCCAGGTCCGAGAACGCCTCGTCACCCCGCACAGGGTCCCGAAGTAGCCAGCGCAGGAACCCGAGGAGCTCGGGGCCGTAGGCCTCGAGCAGGAGGGTCGTTGCGAGGTTCACGTCGCCCGCGGCGCAGGCGTCGCGCACCCGCGGCTCCTGCTCGGCCCTGCGCTGCGGGCTCACCGGAGCAGGCCCCCGACGAAGGGGACGAGCGTCGACACCCATCTCCCCGGATCGGCCACGCCGGCCTTGCGAAGCCGGCGCACGGACGGCTCCGGGTCGTCCCCCCGCAGCGCGCTCATCGCCGAGTGGACCACCCACGCGTCGAGGCGCTGCCCGGCCAGCCGGTGCGTCGCGCGGGCGCGCTCGAGCAGCGTAGCGGCCTCTTCGACCTTCCCGTCGAGCACCAGTGCCCCCGCCTGCAGGGTCATCCGCGTGGCGGATTCGTCCAGGCGTCCCTCGGACAGGGAGCCGCGGGTCCCGTCGACGATGGCGCGAGCGCCGCCCCCCCCGTCGGCCAGCGCCGTGACACCGCGCAGGCGCAGCGCATCCGGTCGGACCACGCCCAGCGACAGCAGGCCGCTTCGCTCGAGCTCCGGCCACGCCTGCTGAAGTACATCGAACGCGCGGCCGGCAGCGCCGGAGTACAGCTCGCAGAGCACGCGGGTACGGAGCGCGAGCCACGTCTGGAACAGCATGCGCTGTTCGCCCCATTCGGCGAGGGCCGAGTCCACGATGGCGAGCGCGCCCGCCGCGTCCCCCTCGTGCACGAGCCGCAGGTGCGCGACGTAGAGGCGCACGGTCACGAGCCAGTACGCGTCGGCACGTCGCCTGGCATCCGCCTCGAGCACCGGCAGGAGCTCCGACAGGCGCGCGATCTCCCCGATGGCGAGCAGCCCGAAGAGGCGCACGGTCTGGGCGACCTCGACCACGTTCGGCCGCGCGCCCTTGCGCTCAGCCCGACCGAGGCAGTCGTCGCTGAAGCGGACGCCCTCGCGAAACCGCCCCACCGAGATCGCAGCCCGCGCCCGGCAGAGGTCGACCGAGGGCTGCATGGTGGGCGTCTTCAGCTGCTCGGCGAGGGCCGCCGCGGAGTCGAGCAGCGCCGCGCCGCGCTTCTGCATGTCCTCGTTGGCCAGAGATGCGAGGAAGAGGCCCACGTGCGCCAGGATCCAGGCCACGCTCTGGGGTTCGCCCGTATCGAGCACGAGCGGCGCGGCCTCCAGCAGGAACGCCGTCGCGCGGGGAGGGTCGAGCGAGCTCCACGCCTCGGACGCGGTGCGCAGCAGCTCGATCCGCGCACGGGTGGACTCGTCGACGACGGCGCCCTCGCGCAGCTCGAAGTGGAAGCCGCGCTGCATCAGCCGCATGGTGCCCATCATGATGACGCGGCGGACCTCGTCGCCGTCGTGGGGCACGTCGACGCCCCCCCGCTGCAGCAGCGGCTCCAGCACGCTCAGTCCGAGCTGGACGTGACCACCGATGAAGTAGCTCTCCACCGCCCGCTGCTCGAGGCGGGCTGCCTCCTGCACGTCTGCGGCGGTCCTGGCCAGCTCGAGGAACTCCTCCGCGGCGTCTTTGCAGCGGCGGGCGTTGAAGAGCGCCTCCGCGTGCAGGCGGGTCAGCTCGCGCACCTGGGGGTCGCCTGCCGGCGTCGAGCTCCGCGCGAGCGCGAAGAGCTCCGCCGCGCGATCGAAGGCGAGGGCGTGGTTGGCCCTGTGAGCGCCCTCGATGGCGTAGCGTTTCGCGGCGGCGGGCACACCCGCGAGCGAGAAGTGGCGCGCGAGGACCTCGGGCGCCGAGGCGCCGTGCATCTCGAGCGCCTCCGCCAAGCGCCCGTGCCACCGAGCCCGCTCACCCGTGTCGAGCGTCTCGTAGATCACGTCACGGATGCGGTCGTGGTACGGCTCGACCTGGTGTCCAGAGGCGACACGCAGGAAGCTCCCCGAGCACAGCGCGCGCACCGTCGCCGCGTCGGCGGACGACTGGGCGGCCGCGACGGCGACCATCTCCGGGACCGGGTGGCCAGCGATGGCGACGGCCGTGAGGACGCGCTGTAGCTCGGGCCTCAGGTTGTCGAAGCGCCTGCGGATGGCCGAGTCGAGGGAGCTCGGGGGCGCGAGGTCCTCGGTCGGTCTCTCGGCCTCCGAGCGCGCGAGCACCTCGAGGAAGAACGGATGGCCGGCGGCCTCCGACGCGATGGAATCCGCCAGGCCCGCACGTCCGCCGTGAACGAGCGACCGGGCCATGTCCTGCATGGCGCTGGTGGACAGGGGACCCAGGTCGAGCGTGGTGAGCTCCACGCGGCCCCGCGACGTCACCTCCTCCAGCAGCGCCGGGGACAGCGACTCGCGGCTGGTCAACAGCAGGACGAGGTTCGGTGCGTCGGGGGGTGCCAGCATTTCCCCCAGCAGCCAGATCGAGTCTGCGTCGGCCCACTGGAAGTCGTCGATCCACAGCACGAACGGGCGCTCGCGCGAGCTCGAACGGAGCACCCGCCTCAACCCGCGCGCCGCCAGCACGCGCAGCGGCTGCGCCTCGCTGCCGCCGGAGTGGGTCCGCAGGGCGGCGATCGCCTCGACCTGCTCGAGGACGGGGAAAGCGCGCAGCAGGGCTACCGCCTCGTCCGAGGTCGGGGCCTCGCTCGACTCGTCCACGGGCTCGCGCAGGAGCTGGTCGACGAGCGCGTCCAGCGCAGCGAAAGGCACGGACTCGCGGGCGTAGCAGCGCCCGCGCAGCACGGTGGTCCCCTTCGCCGCCAGATCGCCGGCGAAGCGGCGCAGCAGGGCAGACTTGCCGATGCCCGGAGGTCCGCGCACGATGACGACCCGCGGGCGGCCAGGGCCGTCGCGGACCGTGGCGCGCAGCGCGGCGAGCTCGGCTTCCCTGCCGACGAAGACGTCGCTGTGGCGCGGCCGCACGACGTAGAAGTGCTGGCGGGTGTCGCCCGGCAGGCCGATGACGTCCCGGATCTCCTCGCCGGAGGGGCGGGCCTCGGGGTCGGGCGCGAGCATTCGCCAGCAGAGCTCGTCCAGATCGGGTGGAACGCCCGAGACGAGCGCCGACGGTCGCGGGGTCCTCTCGGTCCGCCGTCGCAGGAGCATCGTCCCGGGAGGGCCATCCCAGGGGAGACGGCTGGTCAGCCGCTCGAAGAGCATCACGCCGGCGCTGAACCAGTCTGTGGCCGGGCCGGCGGAGCTTCCGGTCGTCTGCTCCGGGGCCATGTACGCGGGCGTACCGCCCCACTCCGTGCTGCGCTCCGCGCGGACGAGCTCGAGGTCCTCGACCAGGCCGAAGTCGAGGACGACCACGCGCCCCTCCGGGGTCACGAGGACGTTGGAGGGCTTCAGGTCGCGGTGGATTCGCCCGGTCGCGTGGATGGCGCTCACCCCCGCGACCAGCTGCGCGAACGCCGACCGCAGGTCTGCCTCCGGGCCGAACGGGACCCCGTCGACGAGGTCCATGGTGAAAAACCAGAGATCGCTGTCGCGTACGAGCTCGTGCAGGAGCACCAGGTTCGGATGGGAGATGTCTGCGAGGCTGCGAAACTCACGCTTGAAGCGCGAGAGCGAGGTCGCGTCCAGGCTGCGCAGCGTCTTGAGCGCCACGTCCTTCTCGGTCTCCAGGTTGCGCGCCCGGTAGACGACGCCCATGCCGCCCGCGCCCAGGCGGTCCTTGATGACGAAGCGCTCGTGCAGCACGTGCCCTGGTCGGAGCGCCGCCATGGGGCGCGTATCCGCCACGCGAGCGACGGGCTCGGCATGGGAGACCTTGGCCACAGCCCGCAGCAGCGAGTCGAAGCCCCCAGCCTCGCGGAGAGTGTCCTTGGTCAAGCTCAGCCCCACGCTCGAATGTAGAGCAGTCCCCCTGGCTCTGGAAGGTTGAGTCCCGGCGCCGGGGCGAGCGGCGCGTCGCGCTCGTTGTAGACTCCCTGCCATGCGCAGCCTCGCCATCCTCGCTACGTGGGGAGGCTGCGTCGCGCTGGCGCTGGTCGCTCTCGCGGGCTGCGAGGTGCTGGTGGGCATCAAGGACAAGACGCTGGTCGCCGCCGACGGCGGCCCCGGCGACGCCGAGGACCCCAGCGCCCCCTGCAGCCAGCAGCCCACGCCATACCTCTTCTGCGACGACTTCGACTCCGAGCTCGAAGCGGGCGACGGCTGGGAGTGGATACTGCCGGCCGACGGCGGGACGATCGCGCTCGACACCGTCCGCTACAAGACTCCGCCGAGGTCGGTGCAGGTCACCGTTCCTTCCGCGCCGGGCTCGGCACAGCTCGGCTACCCCGTCGGATCCCTGACCACCGGATACCGGCTGGCCTTCGATCTCTTCGTCGACGTGCCCGACCTCGCCTCCATCCCTCAGGTCGCCGTGGCGCAGGTGCTGCCGGCAGGGCCCAGCGGGCTACAGCTCGACTACGTGCTGGGACCCGGCAGCCAGTGCGCCGCGCAACTCTTCGGCTCCACGAACGCGACGCTGACGCTGCCCCTCCCTCCCCTCCGGACGTGGACGCGCATCGTGCTCGTCTACGACGCGGTCCAGGGCGTGTCGATCCTCGAGGACGGGCAGACCCTCGCGACGAGCAGCGCGGTCACAGGGCCACCGGGCGCCACGAGCTTCATCGTCGGCGCGGTGTACAGCAACCCGCCGGGGACCGCGCCGCTCGTCCTCGAGCTGGATGACGTGGTCATGCGCGGGCAGTGAAGATCAGCGCAGCGCGAAGGCGATGCTCACCGCCAGCAGGACGAACGGGACCACGAGCCAGAGCGGGGAGGCCGGCGCACGGACTGGCGCTGCCGCTCCAGCGACGACGGGTTCACGGGTCACGACGGGTTCGGGGGCAAGCTCGGGCACAGGCGCGGGTGAGGCTTCGGGCGGCGACGGCTCGGGGGCCGGGCCCGGCGAAGCCTCGACCGGGACCGCGGCGGCCCTGGGGATCGCAACCTCGGGCCGGGCGGCCTCGATGGCCGCAGCGGCTTCCGGAGGTGGAGGTGCCGTGGCGCGCTCGACCTCTCCCTTGCGCGTGGCCTGCTGGAGCTGGCGGCGCTGGTCCGCGTTCATGATGCTCGTCATCTCGACGTCATCCAGCTCGTCGCCTTCCGGATCGTTGCCGTTGCCTGGCGGGGCGGGGGCAGAGGTTGGCATACTGCGCTAAGCGTCGCCCAGGCGGACGCCGAAGGCAACTCGGTAGCGGGCCCGCTCAGGGCGCGCGGAACGCGTGCGACGCGGCCACGACCTGCCCCTCGGACATGGACTCGGCCTCTGGCTCCTCTTCCGTACGGGCCGGCACGGGCAGCGGCCGGACCACGACGAGGTTGGGTCGGGTCGGCGCCTTGTAGCTACGACCGAGGAAGCGGAGGCGACGGATGGCCGACACGTTGGCGACCACGGCGATGAGCCCCACCGCCACGACGAGCGGGGTGCGGACGGCCCAGGCAGGCAGGTCGACTCCCCTTGCCACCCATACGGACACGGGTGTGAGCCCCACCCCAAGACACAGGCACACGGCGCGCTCGGCGCGACGCATGGCACCCGGGGGAACGGGCACCCCCAGCGCCTCGGCCTTGGCGCTGCCGTAGCTGACCATGAACGACCCCGCGAGCGCTGCGAGGGTCAGCGCGAGCAGCCAGGGCGAATCGCGGAAATACAGGGCAATGCCGCCGAGGAAGAGGAACTCCTCGTACCGGTCGATGGAGGAGTCGAGGAGCGCGCCAGCCACGGAGGCGGTGCCGGTGCGGCGCGCGACCAGCCCATCGAGCGCGTCGCCCAGGGAGGCGGCGACCATGACCACGGCAGCCCAGCCGAACTGGCCGAAGCAGAGGAGGCCTCCCGCGCCGGCGGCCAGGACGACGGACGACACGGTGATGGCGTTCGCCGTCACGCCCAGCGCAATGAGGGCGCCGGCCACGTGATCGAGACACCACAGGGCAGCGTCCAGGAGGGCCCTGGGGAGGACGAGCGACGAGCGCGTCTCCGTGGCCTTGACCCGAACCGATGCGTGACTCATGCGTGGACGCCCGCCTTCGTGGATGCGCACCTCGCCCCACTCGCTCCACGGTTCGATGCGCCGGACGGCAACATGGTCGCCCCTGGGGGGGGCCAGAAGGCGTTCATGCGGACGAGCGGGGCGGAGGGAGCGACGAACCGGAGCATGGTACTGACCAGCCGAGAAGAGTCGCGAGCCACCGCTCCGATTGCGGCGTCGATGGGGGACCCTGGCTTTGCCAGGACCATAGTGCCGCAAATGGGCTAGAGCGAGAAAAACTTGCGGATGCGGCCCAGCAGTCGCGAGCTCCGCTCCTCGACCGTCTCCCGCGCTGGCCGGATCGAAGCCGCCGCCGATTCCTGCTCGAGAGCCGCCTGACGCTCGCCGATGATGCGGCTGATGTGGACGGCGACCTCGGGCGACGACTCCAGCACCGCCCGCACGCTCGAGGCGTCGATGACCAGGAGGCGACAGGCGTTTGCCGCGCGGACGGTGGCGTTGCGGGGCTCGCCCGTCATCAGCGCCATCTCCCCGAAGAACTGGCCCGGGCCGAGCCGTGCCAGCTCCGAGTCCCCCACCGCGACCACGACCTCCCCGCTCTCCACGACGAACATCTCCGCGCTGGCCTCGCCGCGGTTCACGATGACCTCGCCGGCGACGTAGAGCCGCACCGCGCTCGCGGCCGCCAGCTGGCGACGCTGCTCGTCGGTGAGCACCGCAAGGAAATCCACGCTGCGCAGCGCCCGCTCGCGCTCCGAGAGCTCACGCTCCTCGCGCGCCCGCGCCGCGCTGGAGACCTCCTGCATGTGGACCGCGCGGTTGGGTGCCGCGGCGGGGGTCACGCCGATGCGCCGCAGCGCGTACCAGATCCGGTCGCGCGCGGTGCCGTCCACGGCGTCGCGGCGGTGAAACTGGTCGGTGAATAGCCTCACCCAGTACTCGATGTTGCCGTCGACGAAGCCGTTGGTCACGACCGAGGCCGGGGGCTGGCTGACGACGCCGAAGGAGCCGATCAGCGCGTCGAGGATGGTCTGCTGGACCACGTGCGGCGGGACGTCGCCCGGCGCGTAGACGTAGAGCGAGCGCCGCGAGGTCGTGGTGGGCTTGGTGAAGTTGACGATGGGCGCCTTGGCCAGGGTCGCGTTGGGGACGATGACCTCCACGTCGTCGAGCGTGATCACCTTGGTCGCGCGCCAGTTGATCTCGATGACGCGCCCGATGTGGCCTCGCTCCGCGTCGAACTGGATCCAGTCGTCGACGTCGAACGGCCGCTGCACCTGGATGGCCAGGCCCGCCACCATGTTGCCGAGCGTCTCCTGCAGCGAGAGGGCGATGGCGGCCGTGAGCAGGGCCGAGGTCGTGAGGATGGAGCCCGGCTCCACCCCCGCCGACCGGAGCGCGCCGAGGAGGATGCCCAGCCAGACGAGTCCCTGGGTGATGTCGCGCACGATGCGCGGCAGCGGGCGCGCCCTTCGCCGCCCCAGCACGACCTCGAACACCAGCAGCACGGCGCTGCGGGACAGCGATGCCAGGACCAGGAAGGTGGCCGCGAGCGACGTGAGCTTCCGGGTAGCGCTGCCCTCCGCCAGAACGTTGGGCAGCTCGAGTACGCCGAGCGCCGCCGCGAAGAGGACCAGGAGCAGGAGCGGCTGGCGAACCAGCCTGCGCGTGCCTGGGGGCAGGAGGAACCAGACCGCGACGAGCAGCACGCCCGCCGCGATCCCCAGACCTCCCTCGCCCTGCAGTCCGCTACCCACCGGGACGAAGGGTCACCCGAACCGCCGGTCGATGGAAGGCGTTTGACGCCCTGCTACTGGGCCGCCGGCTGCGCGCACCGGCCATTGATGCATTCGTCCGAGGTGTCGCAGCAGTCGGCGGCGGTCGTGCACAGCTCGTACTCGTTGGAGCAGCCGCCGGGAGGGGGCACGCACTCGAGTGGTCCGCCGTCCCCCGCGGGGCGGCAGAAGCCGTTGCAGCACTGGTCGCCCGTGGTGCAGGCTCCGCCGTTCTGCTCGCAGGGCGGCAACACCCAGAAGCCGCGCAGGTTGTCGGCGTCCTGCTCCTGGCCGTCGAGGTAGAAGGCCGGGTGGCTGGCGTCCTTGCCGGCCGTGGGGTCCAGGTCCAGGGCCGCCACCCACAGCTGCCCCCGCTCGTCGGCGGTGCCGTCGGCGCCCGCCGCCATCGACTGCAGGATGTTGCCGTACGAACGGTGGCTGGTGAAGACGATCCAGAAGTACCCGCCTACCGCCTCCGGCAGCACGGTCGGCGCGAAGCTGAGCTGCGGATCGTTCGCCGGCAGGTAGGACGTCTGCGTCCCGCTCCCCGTATACCCGTCCACCGAGTCCAGGCGCGCGACCGTCTTGGTCGCCATGTCCACGAAGTAGAGGTCCCCGTGGTTGCCGCCGTCGGTCTCGAACGGGGCGCCGCCGGGCGGCTCCTCCTGGAAGACGACCCACTTGCCGTCCGGCGTGAAGGCCGGCCAGCCGAGGAAGTTCGTGGGGTCGGTGGCGATGTCGGCCAGGTTGGAGAACGTGTGGTTGCCCACCACGAAGTCCATGGCCGCGATGGTGTGACCCTGGTCCTTGTCCTCGTGGACGAAGGCGATCTGCTTGCCGTCGGGGGAGAACGCCGTCGTCCCGGCGTTGGTGATCACGCTGTCCCAGCCGAGCGCGGGGATGTTGGTCTCGGTCTTGGTGTCGTAGAGGCGCGACGGCGCGTTGATCCACGTGCGGTAGTTCGTCGCCGACATCTCGAACGAGCCGTCCGGGTAGAGCCCGCCGTACGTGTAATGCTCGTTGGCGGCGGCGTTGATGGTGCTCACCCCGGTCTGCAGGTCGTAGGCTGCGCTCGAGAGCAGCCCGGTCGCCGCGACGAGGGTCGAGCCGTCGGCGCTGGCGGTGTGGCAGACGTTGCCGCACCCCTTCTTGAGCACCGTGGGCTGGCTGGCCCCCGGCTGGATCTCCATGATGCCCACCGAGTCCGACCCGCCCGCGAGGGGTGAGCCGTAGGTCTCGTAGTAGATCGTGCCGCGGAGGCTGCCCTGGGCGATGGGCCAGGACTCGGTGATGGGCCCGGCCACCTGGCCCCCGGCGATCTTCGTCACCTGGACCACGAGCGGGTCGCTAGGGCCGGAGGCAGCGTTGGTGATCGCCGTCCACGTGGCGGCCGGCAGCTGCAGGCGGATGGGGCCCGACGCCGGCGCGAAGTAGCCGTTGTAGTTGAGGCTCGCGCACGTGATGTGCACGTACATGGCGCTCGGCGAGACGCCGGCGAACTGCATCGTGGGCGAGATGAGGCCACGCGGAAAGACGGTCTTGTCGTAGGGGTACTGCCACGCGAAGGTCGAGTCCCCGCTGCCGCCGGCCTGGAGCTGGCTCTGGGTGCCCGCCGAGACGCCGCCCGGGTTCTCGGTGAGGATGCAGCTGTTGTTGATGCACTGCCCGCCTGCCGCGGGACACGACGAGTCGCAACCCTTGGGGGGCGCCGTCCCTCCACCGCCGTCGTGGCCCGGGGTGGTCGCGTCGCCGAAGGTCACGACGCTCCCGTCCCCCGTGGAGTCGTCGCCGCCGCCGCTCGAGCTGCCGCCACCATCGGGGTTCGGGAACGACTTGTTCGAGCCGCTCGAGCCGCACGCCGAGGCGATGGCCGCCGCCGCGAGCGCGCACACGATCGTCTTGGTCCAGCCGGCGCGAAGACGCATGCGGGGAACGGTAGCAGCGCGGCCCTGATCACACGTCCGATCTGCGTCTCGTCGAGCGCCGGATCCCGTGCAGACCGCGAGCAGTCAGAGAGGGATCGACAGCGTCACCGCGCCGCCCCAGAGCCAGCCCTTGCTGGAGAAGCCGGGGTAGCCCGGGTTGTTCGTCTGCAGCCCCTGGGACCCCACGACGGGGGCGCCGGTCGCGCTGACGGTGGAGCCGTCGGGGACCTGATCGGTGATGAGCGCGTCCTGCTTCTGGTTGGAGCGTGGGAGGAAGCGATCGGCGAAGAGCTGGAGGCCCGGGCGGAGCTTGAGCAGCTTGACCAGGATGTCGCCGCCCACCCCGATGCCGAAGCGGCTGTTGTCGACGTAGTTCGAGTTGCCGATCTGTGCCGGGACCGGCGACTGGACATAGCGGAGATCGGTGAAGACGCGGAGGTTCTCGTAGGTGTGCCGCAGGCCGAGAACGCCGCTCGTCGTGTTGCGGAAGCCCATGTTGGGGCCGTACGAGCCCGGGCTCTGCCCCTGGCGGTCCTGATAGGAGGACCAGAAGCCATAGTCGAGCGAGCCCACGACGGAGACGGCATACCCGCGGCGCCGCGCCATCTCCGCCTCGGCGCCGACGTTTACGGACCAGGGCATCCAGTCGAAGACGTTCTTCTGCGTGGTCCCCGACTCTGTCCCCGTGGGCAGCGTCGCGTCGACCGTCGTGTCGACGGTGAACGACTCGGGCGCGTGGATCGCCCCACCGATGCGCAGCCAGGGCATGGGGCGGTAGCGGACGCCCAACGTGGGCGCGATGTTGACTCGCGTGGTGATGCTGTTGTCGAGCAGCAGCGTGCTGTAGTCGGTCGCCGACTGCACGTAGTCCTTGGAGGTCGCCGCGTTGGCCAGCCCGACGGAGGCCGCCGCGCCGAGCGAGAGGTTCGGCAGGATCTGGAACCCCAGGCCGAAGACCATGGACACGGCGGTGAGCCGGTCCCCGTAGAGCTCGGGGTGCAGGCTGTTGCTGAAGAGGGCCTCGCGCTCGTCGGGGTAGAAGGCCTGAGCCGCCGTGAAGTTCGAGATGGGGAGCACGCCGTAGATCCCGAGCGAGAGGCGGTCCGTCACCAGCTCCTTCACGAAGCCGATGGTCAGGTACGTGTAGTTCTGGCTGCCGTTGCCCTGGGCCTGGCGGGGACGCGGGGTGAAGCCGCCGGGTGCTGGACACTGCCCCGACGCCGAGCCCGCCGGACACCCGAGGTTGAGCCACTGCGTGGGCACGACGCTCGCGGGAAGCGGCTGGCCGTTCGGCCCCACGACGCCCCGGCTGCCGACGATGAGCGGCACGTCGGCGCTCGGCGGACGTCCCTCGAGCACCACCCCCAGCTGCTGCGAGATCAGCGAGAACCCGAGCAGGAGCTCGTCGTCCGCGTCCACGAGCATCGCCGGGTTGAAGTACGTCGACGCCGCCCCCGGCCCGGTCACCACGGCCTGGTCTCCCGCGTTGTTTCCCACGGCCCCCATGGTCTCGATGAGCGGGGAGGCGCGGCCGGGCGAGGGGACGCCGAGCACGAGCAGCAGCGACACGGCGAAGAGGGGAGCTGTGGCGCGGGCCATCGTCGTCTCCTAGGGGCACGCGTCGGAGGGGGCGGTGGAGACGTGCGGCAAGGCCTGCTGGATGTTGGCGCACGTCGCGAGGTCGGTGGTCACGTCCTGGCGCGGCGGGCCGGCGACGATGGTGGAGACACGCGGGCTACCGAGCGTCTTGCCGATGAACGAGAAGGTGACGTACCCGGGCGCCGTCGACGCCGCCGCCCCCGTCGTCAGCAGCCCGCAGCCCGTCCCGCACTGGGACACGTGCATGATGCTCTCCTGGAGATCGAAGGAGCCAGGCACGTCGAAGCTGAGGGCCGCGGCAGGGACCGGCCCGCCCGTCGTGGCGTACTGCTTCCAGTCGCGCTGGACCGAGTCGCGTACCCCGGTGACGATCCCGGTGATCTGGAAGGCGATGCCTGCGAAGCCGTCGCCGTCGGGGTCCGTGGCCCCGGGCTCGGCGGCGAGGCTGTCGTCGCCGTTGATGGGATCACTCTGGGTGGGGAGCGCGGGCAGCGACGACAGCGGAGGCTGCGTCGAGAAGTCGGTGGGCAGGTAGCTGTAGAGGGCGCCACGGATCTTGTACCAGCGGTCGAGCGTGACTGCGCAGCCGCCGGCCGTGGCCTGCGACGTCCCCTGCCGGGCGGGGAACTGCCCGCTCCCGTCCATGGGGTTGAGATAGAGGATCGCCTTAAGCGCGCTGGGCGTGTAGTCCACCGTGGCCGAGCCCGTGACGTGCACGCCGCAGTCGAGCTCCTGGTCGACCTGGAAGTCGCTCCCGCTCTGGGTGAGGTGGTAGAGGTACCAGTTGCTCGACGTCTGGGGCTGGTGAAAGACGTCGTCGCAGGTGTAGTCCGTCTCGCTGACGGCCCAGTAGCCGGTCATGTCGCAGTCGGAGTCCCGGTGAGGGTTGGCGCAGTCCGCGCCGGTGCCGACCACGCCGTCGCCGCAGAGGGGCGAGCACACGTTTTCGGGGCAGACCCAGCCCGGTGCGATCTGGCAGTCGACGCAGCCCGGGCTGGTGACGTCGCACGCCTCGCCCTGCTCCACGATGCCGTTGCCACAGACGGGCTCGCTCCCCAGGTCGGGCAGCACCACGTCGTTCGCACACGCGATGATGGCGGCGCAGCTGACGAGCGCGGCGACGAGCACCGGTCGGGGCATCAGTCTCGATCTCGACACCTATCGACCGGCGCCCTCGCCGGCAAGGTTTCTCGCGGGGTCCTCGCGACCTGCCCACAGGGCCCAGACGATGAACAGCACCTGGAATGGCAGGCGCCCCCACAGCGCCGCGACGGGGAGATCGGGAAAGAGCTCGGGGTGCAGCGCCATGTTGAGGTTGGCGGGGAAGACGGCGAGGTAGAGGAGCACCAGGCCGTAGCTCGCGGCGCGGCGGACACGCGGGACGAGCAGCCCGACCGCCCCCAGCACCTCGAAGAAGCCGCTGACCAGCACCAGCGTCAGGGGCGCCGGGAGGTACGACGGCACCATGCTCACGAAGAGCCCGGGGCGCGCGAAGTGCGCGACGCCGATGCCGACCATGGCGACCACGAGCAAGATGCGGAGGCGCGCGCGCCAGGTGCCCATCACGACCGGGACCATACGACACCATTTGCGCCCCTGGCACCCCTCGCGGCATGCTGCCGCGCCATGCGTCAACGAATGTCGGCCGCGCTCCTCGTCGCGCTCGTCCTGGGGGGCCTGGGGGTCAGCGCCTGCGCGGACGACGCGCAGTTCACCACGCGCTTCGCGTCCGACTTCGTGCCCAGCCGTCACGTCGTCTCGGTGCTGGGCATCTTCAAGGACGGGCAGATGAGCGAGGAGGCGTGGGAGTCGATCGGCGCCAAGCTCTCGGCCCCCTTCGGCGGGACCTGCGACAACGCGTACGGCGCCCTGGTGAGCTCCAACCAGGTCCTCTCCACCGCCATCGCCGACTATGTCCGGGCCAACGGCCCCGGCGACGAGCTGCTCGAGCAGCTCGCGCCCGCCGCCACCGGAGACCTCATCCTCGTCTTCACGGTCGCCGGACACGTCAACACCAAGGCCCCTCCGGCTCCCGACACGAGCGCCGTCGCGGGCGGGAGCCCCATGACCGGCACCGGCGGCAAGTACCGCGGCATGCGCCCGGGAGGCAGCAGCGGAGCCCGCGGGATGGCTCGCCCCAGCCCCACCGCCGCCTTCGAGGTGTCGGCGTCCCTCTACTCGGTGCACGACAAGCGCTCGGTGGGCCTGCTGGCCATGCAGTACGACGGGGCCAGCCTCGACGAGGCCCTGCAGCGGATGGCGGCGAAGGTGGGCGTCACCCTCCCCGGCGCGAAGTGCGGAGGCTGGGACTGGAAGGCCCCGGTGGACGACAATCGCATCCGTGCGCTCATCGAGCAGTAGGTGCCCGAGAAGGGCGTGTGCGGCCTGCCTGAGCTTCGCGTTGCTCTCCGGAACGTCGAGCGCCTTCGCCGATCAACCGCCAGGCGCCGGCGACGCAGGCGCCGGGGCCGCCGAGGTCGCCGCCACCCCCGTGACCGTGCAGGTGCTCGCCCCGCACCGCGACGTGGGCGAGACCACCGTGCGGCGCGAGGACACGCGCGATCTGCCGGGCACGTTCGGCGATCCGACGCGCTTCGCCGAGACCCTGCCCGGCGTCGTGCCCACGGCCAGCGGGCTGCAGGCCTTCTTCGTGCGCGGCGCGCCGCCGACGGCGACCGGCTACTTCATCGACGGCGTCCCCGTCCCTGCCCTCTACCACGTGGGCTTCGGGCCCAGCGTCATCCACCCCGGGCTCATCGACCACGTCGACTTCTACCAGGGCGCCCCACCCGCCACGTACGGCCGCTACGTCGGCGGCGCTCTCGGCGCGACGACCAACGCGCCCGAGGATCGCGCCCACGGCGAGGCGAACCTGCGGCTCTTCGACGCCGGCGTGCTCGGCGAGACGCCCTTCGCCGACGGGCGCGGGTCCGCGCTGGTCGCCGCGCGGTATGGCTACCCCGGGCTCATCCTGCCGCTCTTCGCGCCGAACACCGGGCTCTCGTACTGGGACTACCAGGCGCGCGCGACCTGGAGGGTGGACGATCGGGACCGCGTGGGCGTCTTCGTGTTCGGCAGCGACGACGAGCTCACGCAGCAGCAGGACGACGCCGTGGGGCGCCCCTACACGCAGCAGCTCGTGGCCGACCAGTTTCATCGCGTGGACCTGCGCTGGGACCGGGCGCTGGGGGAGTCCTCCTCGCTGCGCGTCGCGGCCACGCTGGGTCGCGACATCGTGGGAGACAACGTGTCGAACGCCCTCGACGACACGCTGCGGCTGAGGACCGAGCTCGACACTCGGCCGGCGCGCGCGGTGCGGGTGCGCGTGGGCGCCGACGTGCAGCTCGATCGCTTGCGCCCCGGGGCGCCACCGGAGGGCTCGCCCATCGGCGGCGCGGCGCTCGCCCTCTCGCGCGACGCCGTGGTCGCGGGCGTGCACGCCGACGTGGTCTGGCGCGTCTCGCCGGCCGTGGAGCTGACGCCCGGGCTGCGCGGCGACGTCTACGCGACCAACGTCCTGCCCACGGTCAACGCGCCCGTCGCGGCGGGCACCATCGGCGGTACGGCGACGCCGGTGCTGGAGCCGCGCCTGGCCGCGCGCGTGCACGTGGCGCCGGGCGTCACGGCGGTGTCGACCTTCGGCCTGGCGCACCAGCTCCCCGGCATCGTGGCGCAGTATCCCGAGACGACGCCGTTCATCCAGCCGGGTGTGCTGAGCGGGCTCCAGTCCTCGGTGCAGGCGAGCCAGGGGGTGCAGCTCGCGCTGCCGGCGCACTTCTCGGCCGACCTGACGGGCTTCCTCCACGACTACACGGGCCTGCCCGACGCGACCGCGTGCGCCTTCAGCCCGGTCGACCCAAGCCAGTGCGTGACGCCCACCGTCCGGGGGCGCGCCTTCGGGCTCGAGGTCCTGCTGAAGCGCCCGTTCACCGACCACTTCACGGTGTGGCTCTCGTACACGCTCTCGCGCTCGACGCGCGAGGCGCACCTTCCCGGGACGGGGGCGCAGCCGTACTCGGCGACGACCACGACCATCCTGGGCGAGTACGACCGGACGCACGTCGTGAGCGCCGTCGGCTCGTACGATCTGGGGAGCAACTGGCGCGTGGGGGGCAGGGTCTTCGCCTACAGCGGGCGACCCTACACCGCGTTCTCGCTCGATACGCCGGTGGTTCCCTACGACAGCCAGCGGCTGCCAGGGTTCTTCCGGATCGACGCGCGCCTCGAGAAGTCGTGGATCGTGGGCGGGCGGGACCGCATCGCGGTCGTGCTCGAGGGCGTGAACGTGACGCTGAACAAGGAGGTCGTGTCGGCGACGTGCGGCGGGCCGACGACGGCGTCGAGCGCGAGGGCCCCGGTGCTGGCGCAGGTCCCGTTCAACTCGTGCACCCTCGACACCATCGGGCCCATCACCATCCCGAGCATCGGGGTGGAGGGGACGTTCCGGTGAGCGAAGAACCACGCGGCGTTGACATGCCGGATCCTGCGCGCTACTAGAGCGTTTCTCGCTCTTCCGGGGCGAGGTTGCGGGAGTAACTCAGTGGTAGAGTGCCACCTTGCCAAGGTGGACGTCGAGGGTTCAAATCCCTTCTCCCGCTCCACTCACATTGCATCGTCGTCCTGATCACACCGCCGGATCACACCGCCCCGGCGGGGTGATTAAGCGGGATCGCTGGCCGGCTGTCCAGCACTGTGTTCAGCGGGAGGAGCTTCCTGCACATGCCGAAGGCGCGGCGCACCTCTCGACCGAAGCGCTTCGCGCTCTACTGGTGCACCACGGCCGACGGCGAAGAGGACTGGTTCGTCGTCGCGGATTCGGCGCGCTCCGCGCGTCGCTTTCACGAGGGCGTCGAGGACTACGAGACCGGCGAGGCTCACGCGGAGCGGGTCATCGGCCTGCCCGCCGAGCTCCAGACGCCCGAGGGATGGCGGGACGGTCCAGAGGGCAAGGTGTACCCGCACTCGAGCTGGCCGAGCGACGAGCTCCTGGTCGCGTGCGGCGGGGAGATCGCTCCCCTCCCTCGCACGGAGCTTCACGCGATGATGGACGTCGTCTGCAAGGACGTGCGCTTCGGCGAGCGCGTGTTCCGAGCCGGCGACATCGTCACGGTCCGAGGCCGCGCGCAGGGGTTCAAGGAGGCGCGTCTCTCGGTCTTCAAGGGCGGCGCGACGGAGAAGAAGCCGAGGAAGAAGTAGCTCTCAGCCTTGCGACGAACGCGCGGTCGCGAGCGACATCACCCGGTCGACGGCGTCGCGCATCTCCTCGCGCTGCGCCGTCGAGTAGTGGCGCTGCATCCGCTCCGTCTGGTGCCCCGAGATCGCGCGCGTCACGAAGTCGTGGACGTTGGCCGCGCGGGCGAGATCCTGGAACGTGCGACGCATGCCGCGCGGCGTGAGGCGCACGGACCAGCCGAGCTCCTCGAGCACGTGGTGGAACGGCTTGTCGAGCACCGAACGCGCGCGCATGTCGCCGTTGATCGACGGGAAGAGCAAGCCGCACTCCCGCATCTTGCCCCTTGGCAGCGACGCGACATGCTCGCTCAGGACGTCGACGACGGCGGGCGGGAGCGGGATCTCCTGGTCGATGCCCGTCTTGGTCTGGTCGACGATCTCCTGGCGCAGCGGGTTCGAGCGCCGCAAGAGCACGACCTTCTCTTCCCACAACAGGTCCGGCTCGTCGCCGTTCCGGCGGAGCGGGCGAAGAGTCGACGGCCGAGCGCCGATCATGAAGCCGAGGAACGTCATGGCGTAGTGCTGCGGGTAGAGCTCCCTCATCTTCGCGAGGAAGAGCGGCACCTGCTCGGCCGTCAGCGCGTTGGGCTGCTCGCGCGTGTACGTGCGCGGCACGGGGAAGTAGTCGATCGGCCGCCCCGGATCGCGCGGGAGCTCGTAGTGCTTCGTCATCGCAGTGCAGATGACCTTCAGGATCGAGAGCCAGCCGTTCGCCGTCGCCGGCGAGAGCTTCACGAGCTTCCCCGCGTCGCGCTTGCGCGTCGAGGGCATGCCGTCGCGCAGCCACCTCGCGACGCCGTCGCGCCACGCGATGAGGTCGGCCGCGCGGAGCTCGTCGACGCGCAAGCGCCCGAACGCCGGGATCAGGCGCCCGAGCGCGTTGGCCCACCGCTCGCGGCTCTTGCCCGACTTGAGACGGCCCTCAGCGACCTTCGCCTCGAAGAGCGATGCGGCGTACTCGCTCCAGAGCGGCATCGACGGGGTCTTCGGCTCGAGGTCCTCGCGGGTGTCGGACCGAAGCTGGTCCTGGGCCTTGAGCGCGTCCTTGAGCGCGTGCCCCTCGCCGCGGAGCACCGTCGTCCGCTGATACTCCCTGCCCGTTCGCGGGTCCGTCACCCGGGCTCGGATGAAGAAGCCGCCCGTGCGCAGGCGCCAGATCCCCGGCCTCTCCGGCTTCACCGCCATCTCGTATCGCCAGCGGCTCACCCACTGGCTTGCCCCTGATGAACGCATCGAGATCCTCCCGGCTCCACATGAACGCGCCGGTCTCCCCGCGCCTTCCCGCGTGGTTCACCTTACCGCGTCGGTGCGCCGTGACTAGGCCGCGGCTGTTGTTGAAGCCACAGTAGCGCGCCGCCAGCGGCGTCGGCATGAACGGTGGGTACACGAGCAAGCTGAGCGCCGCTGCTTCGAGCTCGCGTCCGCAGTGCGGGCAGTGGATCGGGTTCGCCATGGTGAGTCCTCCAGGGTTTCACGGAGGCATCGACACTAGGCGCCGCGCGCCCTGCCTTGGGGATCCAGGCGACGCGATGGGGGTCGGCGCGCCGGACAGCACTGCGTCACGATGTACGGGTGTACCCAGGGACTGCCGGCTTCCCCCCGGGACAGCCGCCGGTTGCACGGAGCGCCTCACCAGGCGGGCACCGGCGACTATCGATCGATGCGGCGAGCTGTGGTTCACTCGCTCGCATGGCGAATGGTGCAAAGCCGGCGCAGCTTGACCGGACTCAGTACCTCAAGGAGCTCGCCGCGAAAGTCCTTGCAGCGAAGCTCGGCCCCGCAGCGGGTGCGGATGCCGCTGACCTGGAGCTCTTTCGCAAGCAAATCATCGCTCGTCCGGATGATCTGCGACGAAAGCTCCTCGGCGCGAACGTGCAGCGCCGCCGTCTGCTCGAAGCGACGCAACGCAGGGCCCTCGACCTTCTCGACGTCACGCCCGACCTCCTTGGACCGCTTGGCCTGCTTCGGTACGAAGGCTCCCATTCCCGACTCGTCGCGCGCTTTGTTGATGCCACCACGGAGCCTCTCCTCGCCGCTGCATTGCTTCCCGCCGTGCTCGCCCTCGTCGGTGCGGACAAGCACGCTTCACCGGGTGATTTTCGGAACGCCGTGGTCGAGCACGAGCGGTGGTTCGTATCCGGCCGCGTTGACATTTCGATCGCGTTGCCGAAGTGCTTGGTGCTCATCGAGATGAAGATCGATGCGGAAGAGGGACCAGACCAGTTGCTTCGGTACCGCAAGGAGCTCGACGCCGCGAAGGGGACGCGTGCTCCCGTCCTCGTCTACCTGACGCTTCCCGGCGCGACGAAGTCGTCGAGCGGCGTCGATCACGTGCACATCACGCTCGACAAACTCTTGCTCTCTTGGCTGCCCCTCGCCGGGACAGGCGGCGGTTCAGCGGAGTACCTCGCACGCTACCTGAAGTCGATCGCGTTGCTCGTGGGCTGCGCTGGCGTCGGCCGCTTCGACGACTGGACGATCACTCAGCAGGGCGCCGCATTGAAGCTCGTCGAGGCCATCGCATGAGGTTGCCATGGACGCCGTGACAGACATCCTCGCATTCGCCGCCACGCATGCAGACTACTGGACGGAGTTCCTGTCCGGACAGGACTACAGCGCCGTGCTCTCCGGCGACGAGATGAAGGCGCTGGAAGCTGCTGACCGGCACGTTCGAGAAGGGATCTACGACTTGCTCCTCGAGTGCGGGAAGAGGTTGGAAGAGAAGCTTAAGGGCGACGGCGTGGTGACCAGGAACTTCCAGCGCGACGCCACGGCGAGGAACCGCGTCGTCCGCATCGATCCACCCAAGGGGTTCGGCGATCGGCTCTACGGGCTCGAGTTCGCGCTCGTGCCCGATGACAAGAATGAAAAAATCCTCCTCTACCCGCGCCTCGTCGTGAAGAAGGGCTCGATCGACAAGGTGAAGAGC
>Ga0326727_10003738_pt1 | contig 47871 bp, 45 predicted proteins | sample MB2enrmetagenome_FD_207643 | JGI IMG/M metagenome (GOLD analysis project Ga0326727, IMG submission 207643) | Lab enriched peat soil microbial communities from McLean, Ithaca, NY, United States - MB29MY | ecosystem: Environmental > Terrestrial > Soil > Wetlands > Peat | place: USA: New York... | reverse complement strand
CGATTACTTGCAGGGCACCGAACGCGTGCAGTTCACAACGCTCGATCGTTCGGTGACGACGACGGGTAATGGCGCCGTTGCTTCATCGAGCAGCGTGGGAACCACTGCTGTGGGAGCAACAGACGCCGCCCAAAACGGGTCTGCAGTCTTCTCGATTCTTGGAGCAATTCTCGTTGTTTCGCTCGGCTCGATACTCACGATTCGACTAAGAAGGAACAAAAACCGACCTAACAGGTGAGTGGCCAATACCGTTTTGGAACGGGACGACGCGCCCCTGTAATTTCATTCCTCAAAGAAACTGTCACGCGACCAGCAAGGGCTGAGCCGTGGCTGCTAGCTAAAGCTTAAGTTTCAACGAAGCTTCTTCGCAAGACCCTCGGCCAGCCGCTGCAACGCGGGCGAGCTATCGTGCGGATCAAGCTGGACTTCAATAATCGTAAACCCCTCGGTGTACGCCTGTGCTGCGTCGAGCGCTTGGTCAAACTCGTCCTCTGTCGTTACGACCGCCCCAGTCCCCCCGCCAACGATCTCCGGGAACCGACTGTACTGCCACACCCGCAGGTCGTTGAACGGCCCGTCTTGGATTGGCCGTTCAGTCGCATACCCATAATTGTTGAGCACGACGATGATTGGATTCAGACCGAGCCGTGCGATGGTCGAAACCTCGATGCCGGTCATTTGGAATGCCCCGTCACCGACGAGCACTAACGGACGAAGATTGGGATTCGCGAGTTGTGCTCCGATACTCGCCGGCACCGCAAACCCGAGCGAAAGGTAATACCCGGGCGACAGGAATTCAGTTCTGCGGTGGGTAATGAGGTCAAGCCCGCCGAAGAGCGCATCGCCGACGTCGGCGATGACCACGGTGTTGTCCTCGAGCGCCCAGTTAAGCCGTTCAAACAGCCTCTTAACGGTAATCTTCTGTCCTTTTTTCATCAAGAATGGTACGATAGGCCGCGGGTGTGGGAAGTCGCGGGGGATCCGCGGCGTGATAGGGGCGGTGAGCAAGCCTTCGAGGAAGTCACGTAGACCGACGCGCGCGTAGGTGCGATACTGAATCGAACATTGCTCGCTCGTGATGTAAATTGCCTTTTCCTGGTCGATATGCGCGGTATATTGTCCGAGGTTAACGTCCGTCATAAAGGCACCAAGGAGGATCAGGCAATCACTTGATTCGACATAGTCGCGGACGGACGCGAAGCCCATAGCCCCTTCGTAGATGCCCATGTACATGGGATGATACTCGTCGACAACTGATTTCCCCAGAATTGTCGCAGCGACAGGTATCTGCACTTTATCGATTAAGGCGAGAAGCTTGTCCTGCAGTCCGAACCGGTGCAGCTCGACATCGGCAATTACGACGGGTTGCTGAGACTCATTGATCATCATCACTGCGTCGTCAAGAGCGGCCTGCAAAGCGTTAGGATCGCTCGTATCTTGTGCTCGCGGCACCGAGGGCTGATATGGCGGCTTCACGTGGGCGAACGTAATATCGCGCGGGAGCTCAATGTATACCGGTCGCTTAATGCGGACAGCTTCGGATAACACGCGATCGATCTCTTGGCACGCAGTGTGCGGATCATCTAAAACCGTGGACGCGACGGTCACTTGCTCAAAGATCTTCTTTTGCGTGTTGAAGGTCCGCACTTTATGATGGAGAAGGGGGTTCCCTATCCTTTCTTTGATTCCCGGAGCTCCGGTGATGACTATTAGCGGAGATTTTTCCGCATATGCCTGCGCTGTGGCATTGACGACCTTCAGGCCGCCGACGGAGTAGGTTACACATACGGCGCCTATTCCCCGTATACGCGCGTATGCATCAGCTGCATAGCCCGCGTTCAGTTCGTCGCACGTCGTAATGAGAGCAATCTCGCTGTCGCTCAGCTGTTTGAAAAATCCCAAGATATAGTCTCCCGGCACGCCGAACACATGCGATATGCCCTGTGATTGCAACCGGTCAATGAGGTACGCCCCGACCGTGCCGGAGCTGTTAGCGATATTAGATTCAACAGCAATGCCTTTTCGCATTTAGTTCCTGCTTCCTTATTATAGAGATGCACACCGATTGGTGGACATCCCAATTAGATGTTAACTTAAGGTAAAGCGTTTCGGGAACACCAAACGGTCAATCTTCACGGCCGGACTTTGTGAAAGCGTGCTTAAACTACTCGCGCTTAAACTACTCTTAAGCTACTTCTACTACTCAGGTATCCTTTACATGTTTTTTACGTAAATAGCACGGGTTATAAATCTAGGTCAGGAGTCGCGCATCATCGTGTATTGCGATGCACACTTATTATCTCCCCATTACCAAGAGTGACAACTGCATCTTCGGTTACAGCGGGGGAGTGCTCACCATCGTGCATTGGTTAGGGGGCGCCGCTCACAAACTATTTAAGCAATTACAACACAATCGTCGGAATCAATGCTAAAGAGTGACCTGTTTGCCGCTGTTAAGACGACAGTCATTTTTCTGGTGTTGTGCGGCCTGGTTTTCCCGCTCGTGCTCGTAGGGATATCAGAGGTTACTATGAAACAAACTGCCGAAGGGAGTGTTCTCATGCAAAACGGCACAGTTGTGGGATCAACCCTAGTCGGACAACAATTTAGCGATCCGATGCACTTTCAGTCACGACCGGCTGGTGTATCGAACTGGGGACCGTACAATCCCGCCCTTATTCAAAATGTCAGTCAACAGGTTGCATACCAGAAAGCGCTCAACCCATCGATGAGCCTGGTACCGATCGATTTGGTAACGCAATCAGGTTCGGGAACGGATCCCGATATATCAGTGCTGAGTGCACTCCTCCAGATTCCACGCATATCGAACGTCACGGGTATCCCTCAAAGTAGACTTACTGCGCTTGTCGACCAGTACACAGAGAACCCGACTGCCGGCATCTTTGGGGAGGCTCGAGTTAACGTTCTAGAGCTCAACATTGCACTAGACGGGCTAATGAATACAACAGCTCTGCACGCGGCGGAGACGAATGCAACGGCTTTGAATGCAGTAGCGCTCAAAGCTTCTGCTACGAACACAACAGCTACATAAGTGGCTTAGAGTTCTAAGCCCTCACAACGAAAATGTTGTTGCTGACCTGGTCGATGACTCTGTCGACAACTGTTCCGAAAATAACGCTCGCGCCGCGAGGTCGCTCTGAAGCCCCCATGATTATTATATCGTAGTCTTTTGCTGTTTCTATTATCTGGTCTGCGACCGGACCCGGCTGAATAGCGATGTCGACGTTCTCGTACATCGAAGCGAGCCGCTGCAAGTCAGCCTGCACGTCGCTCTCGCTACGCTCCGTAACGTGAAGAAGGGTGATATGTCCGCGCGTCTTCCCGGCAAGAGTCCTCGCTACGTCCACCGCGTGGAGGGAGTGCTTGTATCCCGCTGACGGAACCAAAATACGGTTCAACGTGCTTTCGTATTTAAGATTGGCGAGGATCACGTCCGACGGAGCGTCTTTCATAAGTGGGTAAATAATATCCCCGTACCGAATCTTATGCAGGGTCGATTGAAGGCTGTACCCGAGAATAGTAAGGTCGATATCGTGTGTTGATATTTGACTGAGGATGGTGTCACGAATCGAAGAAGAGAGTATAATTTCGGGCACGACCTCGGCTCTGTCTGGCGCTACTGACTTCATAAGGTGCGTCACGAGATTAGTCTTTGTCCGATAGCTCCTAGCACGATCAGGATAATCCTCGCGCGTTCCGACCACACTTAATAATACGATTGTGCCATCAGGGTCGAGCAACTGTAAGGCTGCCTTGAGCGTATATTCAGCATTTCGCGGGTTTGATACGGGTAACAATATGCGTTTATACATTTCTCAGCAGCCCCTCCTTTTTTGCTCCAACCCTTTCAAGGCATATCCTATATAAATACTTCGCATAAAATATATCGGCCCTTGCCGCTAGCCCAGTTTTACCTGACTTGTCGCTGACCGGATAATAAGAGTGCCCGAAAAAACCGGGCATCGAGGGAGGTGAGCGTCTGCGTACTGCGGTAAACGCTGCCATTACAACTGCGGCCACCGCATGCCACGGTTATGCTCAGATCAATGGGCCTCCCTGACCTGCAGCTGTCAACCCGGAAAGGTATGTCCGTTAGCTTTATATAAGATGACCCCCGTTTAGGCGGGTTAGCGTTTATGACAGTAGTAACACGCTGCCATTACAACTGCGGCCACCGCATGCCACGGTTATGCTCAGATCATGGGCATCCCTGACCTGCAGCTGTCAAATCCGAAAGGATAGGTGCATAGAATGGGTGGTCTTAAATGGACCTGACGTCAATCATCGCGGTTGTCGTCATCATCGTCGTTTGGATACTCTTAATGCGCCCTATGGGCAAATACATGCTCCTCACTTATTACAAAGAGCGGAGCAGATTCGATGCGTTTTTTGGACCTATCGAGCGCCTTCTGTTTCGAGTACTCGGCGTCAATCCGAATGAAGGGATGAGCGCCAAACGCTACGTCGGCAATCTCCTGTTGGTTAACGCCTGCATGTGGGTACCCGTTTTTTTTATTCTCCTTTATCAAGGATCCCTTCCCCTGAACCCCAACCAAGCGCCCGGGATGAGTCTTGATCTGGCGGTGAATACCGCCACAAGCTTCATCACAAACACCCAGTGGCAGTTTTACGCGGGCGAGACGCAGGCATCGTACCTCAGCCAGATGATGCTCACGTTTCTCATGTTCGCCGCGGCGGCGTCGGGAATGGCCATCGGAGCAGCGGTCATCAGGGGGTTTGCGAGCAAAGAGCCACGGGCCGGGTTCAGGAAGATCGAAAACATAGGCAACTTCTACTTCGACTTTGTGCGATCCATAGTCCGGATACTCGTGCCCCTTTGCCTCATCTTTTCACTTTTTCTTGTTGCCCAGGGCGTTCCACAGACGTTGAACGGGCCCGTTCAGTACACTACGATTGAGAATCAAACCGCGACGCCGCTGTACCTAGGGCCTGTCGCTTCACTCGAGTCGGTAAAGATGACCGGCTCAAACGGAGGGGGGTACTACGGACAAAACTCGGCCAACCCCTATGAGAACCCAACTCCGGTAACCAATGCGGTGGAAATCCTCGCCATGCTCTTGATAGCGTCAGGATTTATAGTCGCATATGGCACGATGGTGGGAAATACCAAAGAGGGGTGGGTCTTGATCTGCGCACTTTTAGTCATACTCAGCGCAGCGCTTGTCATTAACATGATTTCCGAATCGTCAAACCCCGCGCTCTCAGGCCTCGCCGTGAACCAATCTGCGGGAAATATGGAGGGGAAAGAGGTACGCTTCGGTGACGTCAGCTCCGCTCAGTTCGGGACGTGGACGACCGCCGGTGCGGTCGGAGCGGTGAACAGCATGCATGACAGCTGGGGCCCGTGGGGGGGGACCTCTCTGCAGGCGCTGATGATGTTAAATTGCGTATTTGGGGGCGTTGGGTGTGGGATGATTAACATCTTAATCTTCGTCATACTCTCGGTATTCATCGTGGGCCTGATGGTCGGGAGAACGCCGCAATATCTGGGGCGAAAAATCGAAGGGCATGAGACGAAACTGGTGGTGTTTTCCTTCTTGATTCACCCTTTCCTCGTATTTACGTTCACAACGCTCGGCGTCCTTTTTGCGGCGAGTCAGACCTTAAACCCAGGATTTCAGGGCTTTGCCGAGCTTGCGTATGCGTACCTCTCAGCGGCTGCAAACAACGGGTCGGCATTTGCGGGACTTTCGGTTTCGCCCTTCTTGAATTATTCGATGGCCATCGTGTTTACCGTGGGGCGCTATGGCACGTTCATCCTCATGTTGTTCGTCGCTGAGATCTTCTTGCACAAGAAAATAGTGCCCTTCGATATTGGCACGATGCGAACTGACACGTGGATTTTCGGGGCCGTCTTCATCGGGGTCGTCGTCATCCTTAACCTTCTGACGTTCTTCCCACTCCTCATCTTTGGATCCCTCGGACAAGCGCTTGCCAGTATTTAGGAGGCACATGAACAAGGGAGTTTACAGCAGAAGAATTCTGATCGAAGCGTTTGCTGACTCGATCAAGAAACTGAACCCTCGACACGTGATGGGCAACCCCGTCATGTTTGTCGTCGAGGTCACCTTCTTCTTCGCGCTCATTCTATCTATCGGCGCCTGGATTTTCGGATCGAGCGTTGCTGTGTTCGACTCGGAAATATCTATACTCTTGCTGCTTACCGTATGGTTTTCAACGTTCGCAGAAGCGCTTTCAGAGGGGAGGGGCAGAGCACAAGCAGAAAGCCTCAGAAAGACGAGGAAAGAGGTGCGTGCCCAAAAAATAGCCGATGATGGCACGATAACTGAAGTGGATTCATCCGAACTGGTGAAAGGTGACAAGGTTCTGGTTCGGGCAGGCGACACAATCCCCAATGACGGCGACGTGATCAAAGGCAGTGGCTCCGTCGATGAGTCCGCGATAACCGGCGAATCAGCGCCCGTGATACGAGAGAGTGGTGGGGACTTTACCTCGGTGACCGGCGGCACGACGCTTCTGAGCGATGAGCTGTTAATAGAGATCACAGCAAATCCGGGCGAGTCGTTCCTAGACAGGATGATCACGCTGGTCGAGGGGGCGACAAGACAAAAGACGCCGAACGAGCTCGCCCTGACCACTGTCCTGGCAGGTTTTACGTGGATACTCACGGTCATCATCATCACCTTCAACACCCTGGGCAGCTTCTTAGGCGTCACAAGTGACATTACGGTGTTATACGGGTTGCTCGCATGTCTTGCCCCGACGACCATCGGCGGGCTATTGCCGGCAATCGGCATCGCCGGCATGGACCGGGTGACGCAGTTCAACGTCATCGCCACTTCCGGGAGAGCCGTTGAAGCTGCAGGTGATGTGACCACCATCATACTCGACAAAACAGGCACCATAACCATTGGGAACCGATTGGCACAGGAGTTCATCCCCTTAGGCGATAAAACGGAGGCTGACGTCACGCGCGCATCGTTTCTCTCGTCGGTCAGCGACGAGACCCCAGAGGGAAGGTCCATCGTTGCCCTCGCGCAAAAGCTGATTCCCGACTTGACGCGCCCTGACGTCAAAAACGTCATCGATTTTTCGGCATCGACAAAGATGAGTGGGGTTGACCTAGCTGACGGCAGGGAGGTGCGGAAGGGTGCCTTCGACGTCATGAGCGACTATGTGCGCTACGTCCCACAAGGATTTAAGGAAATCATTGACGGAATCGCGCAGCGCGGAGCGACGCCACTCGTCGTATCCGTCGACAGAGAGCCGATAGGAGTCATCCATCTAAAAGACACGGTTAAGCCGGGCATGCGCGAGCGCTTACAAGAGCTAAGGGAAATGGGCATTAAAACCATCATGGTCACCGGTGATAACCGGCTTACCGCAGCGACGATCGCGGCTGAAGCGGGCGTCGACGACTACGTTGCCGAGAGCAAGCCAGAAGACAAGATAAAGATCGTGGAAGCCGAACAAAAGCAGGGGAAAATTGTCGCGATGACCGGAGACGGGACGAACGACGCCCCCGCCCTTGCTCAGGCCGACGTGGGGCTTGCAATGAATAGCGGAACGCAGGCGGCGAAAGAGGCGGCGAACATGATTGATCTCGATAGCGATCCAACTAAATTGATCGATGTTGTAGGGATCGGAAAACAGCTCCTTATGACGCGAGGGTCAATCACGACTTTCAGCGTTGTAACCGATTTCGCCAAGTATTTTACGATACTGCCGGCCATATTTGCTGCAACGCTTCCAGCGATTAGCAAGCTCGACTTCATAAACCTGCAGTCACCACATAGTGCAATATTGGCGGCCGTTATCTTTAACACGTTCGTCATTCTCGCATTGATTCCGCTCGCTATGAGGGGGGTAAAATATAAGCCAAAAGATGCTACTTCAACGCTGATACGGAACGTCGCGGTTTACGGTGTAGGCGGACTGCTCACCCCGTTCATCGCCATTAAAGCCATCGATCTGTTAATAAATTACTTACATATTGTGGCTTGATGCCCTGCATGCCTTCACAGAGCTGAATATCTACGTCATAAGATTAGGCGGTTAGTTTATGCACATGCTTGCGTCACAGATATTTATGGATGTCTCGAGCACTACCCTCATTTACGTAGCTTTCGTTATTCTCGGAATCATCCTGGTTGGCTATCTCACTTACGTGCTGATTTACCCAGAACGATTTTAGGACTGTGCCGATGAGCTGAACAGCCCTTCTTTATTCTTGCGTGGCTTCTCCGGCACTAGGAAGTTTCAAGCTCTTTTCGCCAAGCCCACGCTCTCTTTTCGCCAAGCCCACGTCTTTTTCCTTGCGACCGAAGGCGCAAAATGAAAGCCGCGGGTATTTTATAGAACAATACCCATCATAGGGTTCGATGGATGCCTCGTACCTCGTGTTCGTTGCCATCGCGCTAATATTGCTTCTCTATCTCACGTACGTGATTCTCTATCCAGAAAGGTTTTAGTGGTTCAAGTGGACTTCGCCGGGATTGTTCAAGCCATCGTAATAATTGTGGCAGTGCTAGCTCTCACTCGCCCTGTCGGAGGCTACGTCGTCGCGGTTTACTTTAAAGAACGCAGTCGATTTGACGCACTCTTTGGACCGTTTGAGCGCGCTTTGTTCAGGATACTCGGCGTTAATCCGACTGAAAACATGAGCGTGAAGCGCTACATCCTGAACCTTTTGCTGCTCAACGGCCTGATGGCCGTCGTTGTTCTCGCCATTCTGCTCAACCAGGCATCGCTTCCCCTCAACCCGAACGGCGCGCCAAACATGGCGATCGATCAAGCGTTTAACACTGCTGTAAGCTTCATCACCAACACGAATTGGCAGAGCTACGCCGGTGAGACACAATTGTCCTACCTCAGCCAGATGGTCTGTATCACGTTTCTCATGTTCACCTCAGCGGCCACAGGACTGGCTGCCGGTGCAGCATTCATCAGAGGATTTGCGAGCAGGGACAAACGACCTGGGTTTCGGCAAATATCGGGGATGGGCAACTTCTACTTTGATTTTGTGCGTTCGATAACGCGCGTGCTAATACCGCTTGCTTTGATTGTTTCGCTCATTTTGGTAGCGCAGGGCGTTCCACAAACGCTTAGTGGGCCCCTAACTGCCAAAACTGTGGAGGGAACTAACGACACCCTCTATCGCGGGCCCGTTGCGTCGCTTGAGTCAATCAAGCATCTCGGGACGAATGGAGGCGGATATTACGCTCAGAACTCCGCTTTTCCGTACGAGAATCCCACCCCCGTGACGAACGTCGTGGAAATAATTTCGATGCTCCTGCTGCCGATTTCATTGATTTATGCGTTTGGCGTCCTCGTAGGGAATACTCGAGAGGCGTGGGTGCTCATCGGAGCGCTAATAGCTATATTCATCGTGATGCTCAGCATTGGCCTCGCTGCGGAGTCATCTAACCAAACGCTATCATCCCTTGCCGTCAACCAATCTGCGGGAAATATGGAGGGGAAGGAGGTTCGCTTTGGCGTCGGCGGGTCGATGATATTCACCGTGACGACGACCTCTACCGGAACGGGATCGGTAAACAGCATGTTAGATAGTTATACGGCAATAGGTGGTTTAGTCCCGCTGAGTCTGCTCATGCTTAACTCCCCGTTTGCAGGCGAAGGGTCTGGGCTGTTGAGCATTCTGATCTACGTAATACTCGCAGTGTTCATCGCCGGCCTCATGGTGGGTCGCACCCCACAGTACCTCGGGCGAAAGATCGAATCTAAAGAGGTTAAGCTCACCCTGCTCGCATTTCTCGTCCATCCGATCCTGATACTCGGCTTTACTGCAGCGGGAGTCGTCTTCGCGGCAAGCGCAATGGGCAACCCCGGGTTTCACGGCTTCACGGAGATGCTCTATGCGTACGCTTCGGCGGCCGCAAACAACGGATCCGCGTTTGCCGGTTTGCACGCGGATACGCCGTTTTTAAACTACACGCTGGGGATCACAATGCTGCTCGGCCGGTACGTCATCTTCCCGCTCATGCTCCTCGTTTCAAACTCTTTCATGCAAAAAAAGATCACCCCGTACGACGTTGGAACGTTTCGCACCGACAAGTGGCTTTTTGGTCTTATCTTGATCGGCGTCATCGTGATCCTCGGCGCGCTCACGTTTTTCCCGGTGCTCGTGCTTGGACCATTAGGAGAAGCGCTACTATGAGGGGGAAATACCGTGGTTGACCAGAAGTGGTACAGCAGGACGCTGCTCTTAGAAGCACTGCGTGCATCCATACGGAAGCTCGACCCACGGCTGCTCATCGCCAACCCCGTCATGTTCGTCGTCGAAGTCGGCTTCGTCTATACGTTTATATTGGCGGTCGATGCCGCGATATCAGGAAGCGGAAAGGCCTCGTTCATCGGCAAGATTTCTGCAATCCTGCTGATAACCGTGCTCTTCGCAACCTTCTCTGAAGCAATCGCTGAAGGGCGTGGCAAAGCTCAGGCAGAGAGCCTGAAGAAGACCAAAAAGGAGATCACCGCAAGGAAGGTCGTTGGCGACGAGATCATCGAGGTGGACGGACACTCTCTCGTGAAAGGCGACGTCGTCAAGGTCACGGCTGGTGATATGATCCCCAATGACGGCGAAGTCATAAAAGGCAGGGGTGCGGTCGACGAATCAGCGATAACGGGTGAGTCAGCGCCGGTCATACGAGAGAGCGGGGGCGATTTCAGCTCCGTAACCGGAGGCACCACACTTTTGAGCGACGAACTTATTATTCGCATCACCGCCAATCCGGGAGAATCGTTTCTCGACAAAATGATTGCCCTGGTCGAGGGGGCTTCGCGACAAAAAACGCCGAACGAAATAGCGCTTACCATGGTGCTCGCCGGCCTCACGTGGATATTCCTCCTCGTCATCGTGACCCTCAACGCGCTCGCAAGCTACGAAGGCGTATTTGTCGATGCGACCACGTTGATCGCTCTCCTCGTCTGCCTTATCCCCACGACCATCGGCGGGCTGCTATCGGCAATCGGAATCGCTGGCATGGATCGAGTGACGCAGTTCAACGTCATCGCCAAGTCGGGAAAGGCCGTTGAGGCCTCAGGAGATATCAACACCCTCATCCTTGACAAGACGGGGACGATTACGATTGGAAACAGACTTGCGGAAGAATTTATCCCCTTCGGCGATAAGACCGACGCTGACGTCACAAACGCCGCTTTTCTTTCCTCAGTGCGCGACGAGACACCCGAAGGTCGGTCGATCGTAAGGCTCGCAAGAAAGCTTGTGCCTGATTTGGCCGAACCTGAGGTGAAGGACGTGATCGACTTCTCAGCAGACACGAAGATGAGTGGCGTTGATTTGGCAGATGGCTCAGAGATTCGTAAGGGGGCGTTTGACGTGATGTCAGCCTACGTGAATTACGTTCCAAAAGGGTTCAAAGAAATCGTTGATGGGATCTCTCGCAGGGGGGCAACTCCGCTCGTCGTATCAGTTAATCACGAGCCCATCGGCGTCATTCACCTCAAAGATACGGTCAAGCCAGGAATGCGCGATAGGCTGCACGAGTTGAAGAGCATGGGAATCAAGACCATTATGGTCACCGGCGATAACCGGCTCACCGCAGCAACGATAGCAACTGAGGCTGGCGTCGACGATTACGTTCCGGAGAGCAAGCCTGAAGATAAGATAAACATCGTCGGCAGAGAACAGTCAGAAGGCAAGCTGGTTGCAATGACGGGCGACGGCACCAACGACGCCCCAGCATTGGCGCAAGCTGACGTGGGACTGGCTATGAACAGCGGGACACAGGCGGCTAAGGAGGCCGCAAATATGGTCGACCTCGACAGCGACCCATCTAAACTGATTCCCGTCGTTTCGATCGGAAAACAGCTCCTTATGACGCGGGGCGCCATCACGACGTTTAGCATCGTGAACGACGTCGCTAAGTACTTTGCTATTATCCCAGCCGTCTTCGCCGTTGCTATCCCTCAAGTAAATAAGCTCAATATCATGGGGCTCTCATCGCCGAGCAGCGCGATATTGTCTGCTGTCATATTCAATGCCCTTATCATTCCGGCACTTATTCCGCTTGCTATGAGGGGTGTGAAATACAAGCCGAGCGATGCGTCAACTATCCTCTTGAGGAATATTGCGATTTACGGCGTAGGCGGCTTGATACTTCCGTTCATCGGGATTAAAGCAATTGATATCATCATAACAAGCCTTCATCTCGTCTAGAGCAGCTACCTATTTTTCCCTATTTTTGTCAAGAGACCGCTCGTGCACTGCTAGTTTCCTGCTAATGCGTGATCGTCTCGTGGACCACGATCGTCGCACACAAAAACGTAGTTGCGAACTCAGCATATTGGTAATAGCGCCGAGAAGCTAACCCTCGCACCATCCAACAGTTTGCCAGACGAGTAGGATTTTAATCAAAAGGTTTCATATGTCTGCACGCGATCTGAATCTGACCTTGGAGGAATCACGCACGAAAATTGACCTTGGAGCGCGAAATTGTCTTTACCCAATGCCAACGACGCTCGTAGGAGCAACAGTAGAGGGGAGACCAAACTTCATCACTATCGCGCACGTCGGCATAATGGACCTGGGAAGCGTTTCCCTCGGGATGGCAAAAGCCCACTACACTAATACGGGAATCAAAGAGAACGGGACTTTCAGCATCAACCTACCATCTGCTGATATGGTAAAAGAGACTGACTACTGTGGCCTCGTGTCGGGGAAGCGCGTCGACAAAGCACAGTTATTTCACGTTTTTTACGGCAACCTCAAGACGGCCCCTATGGTTGCTGAATGTCCCATTAGCATGGAGTGCAAGCTCGTGAAAGTTGTTGATTTCCCCAAGCACGACGTATTCATAGGCGAAATCGTCACTACGTATGCTGAGGATGCTGTGCTGACCGACGGCGCAGTGGACTATGGCAAAGTACGGCCGCTTCTCTTCACCATGGTGGACCAGAGTTATTGGATGCTAGGCAAAAGATTCGCAAAAGCTTGGAGCATCGGAAAGGAGTTGAAAAAGGATAACAACTGAAGCTGTCGGCACGTGATACGGGTGATATCTTGAAACTGTCACATCTGTGCACGAAGCTACTATCTCACGGCAACTGGGCAGGCAGCCTGCCGACTGCTGATCAGAAACGAGCACCGATAGTAGTAAAAGCGATGAAGGCGAAGCTAGGCGAGGTAGCAATGAAAACCAAGTACGTTCTTTTGCCGGTACTTGCCCTGATTATCCTGGCCACCTGCGTATCGGGGTGCGCTTCAACAAACCCCACTGGTGGGCAAGGGAATAGTACAAGCGCTGTACCTGTATACCAGCCCTCTGTGAAGAGAGCATCAGTCAACACAAGCGAGGGCAATGTGACTACCTACCAGACAACTGGCTCCGCTACTCAAGTTGCTGATTTTTATAAGACTCAAATGGCAAATCGAGGGTACCAAGCTTCAACCGCCGTTCAGCACGGATCAGGTGTGGTTCTCACTTTCGTCAAAGGAACTAGTACGGTGCACGTCGCGATTGCCACTATCAATGCACAAATTGGTCCATTAAATTTGTCTCAAGCAGGAGCGACGACGTTCATAATCACAGAGCGAAGTGCGTAAGAATTCAGCGATATCGAAAGGACTTGTTTAGTACCCAAGCGTGTTGCGCGGGACGCCCCCCACTTGCACGGACGGGAGATAAACCCTATTCGAGCGTTTGCCGAGCATCGCAGTGCGTTCCGAGCGTCAAAATATATCGAGAAGCGACACTTGTTGTTCGGTGATCGTCGTGCTGACGGTCCGCAGAGTAACTATAAATAACCCACACGTAAGGGTACACCAACGCGACAAATGTTTACTAGCGACCGAACGGGAAGTCTTAGCTCGCAAATAGGAGAAGCGTGAACGTGTTTTGGGGTATTTTAAAGTTGCCCACTCATGAGTCCAGGCAATGATCAGGAAGTCAGTCGTTCTTGTGTTAGTTTTGCTCGTCGGATGCGCGGCCATTTTTTTGCCTTTAGTTTCAGAGGCAGCGTCGACGGTCCCGGCGACGGCGGTTTCAAAGACCGTGTCGACGGTCCCGGCGACGGCGGTTTCAACTACAGTACCGACGATCCCAGCCACGGCCTTAGCCGCCTCAGATACGGCGCCTAAGCCACAGCTCGACTACCGCGTGTCGCTGGCGCCAAATCAAATCTGGGATGGCACAATCGAGTATTTCAAAGCGCAAGGCTTCACAACGGTAGTGCTCGTCGCCGCAGAACCACTCCCGTACGACAATGAGTTGCAGAAAATCAAGCAGATGGGTATGTACCCTATTTTGGATATCGAGTATATCATCTGGAACGGCGGTGCTAACAAGTCAACGCCCATAACGCAGTTCGATTCGGATTTTAGCATGTGGAAACAGGCGGGCTGGCAAAACGTAGCCACAGAGGGACGACGAAGTGGCGATCTTGCCACGTTGAAGGATTACTTCGCCACTATCACCTATTTTAACTGCGACTTGTGCGGCCTCTGGCAAGACGGCTACAGAAGTCCTGATGTGACGGAGATGTCGTGGGAGACGTACTATCCATCTGAAATCCCGAGCATACAGCAAGGGGCGCTGATATCATACAACCTCGGAAAACCGCAGGGCATAACGGCCGGCGTGTGGGACAAAAACAACGCGAACCTCAACTATGATACGTACAAAACGCTACTCGATTGGAGTTATTCCGAGGGGGTGGGTTTCACTCACTTCAACGTGTTCTTCGGGTTGGGAGCAACGATTGCTGACTATCAGCGGCTCGGATTTCCTGCGATCATTTCACAACTGCAACAAAACTATCCACCCAAACCGATAGGGGCATGGCCTGCGATCACGGTGACCTCTGTTCGACAGGTGCCAAATCCTCAAAACTCTATCGTGTGGGATATAACCAATCTCGGTGATAAAGAGGCTTGGGTAGCCCCCTATGCGATACTCCATAACGGAACTGCAGCCCTGCCCGGCCGAGTGAGTGGCGAAGCGGTTTTGAGTCAAGATGCTGGCACCAGTTCCTCGGCTGCCGTTCAACAGAACGACGGCTACGGCTGGGTAAACCTCGGCGCCGGTGAGGAGATTAGCATCCTGTCGCCGCCCACAGTCCCTACAAACACCACAGGAGCAGCGTACAACGTCTACGTGTCCTACAGCAATACCTCCCGCGGGTGGCTTTATAGTGCGCCCCTCTATACCACCGTCGGGGCTAAGCCCATACCAACAAACTTCTTCGGGCTGTTTGACTACAACAATACCGACATAGCGCTGCTGTTGCTGCTTGTGCTCGTCGTGTTCCTCACAATCGCACTTGTGCCTCGATTAAAACGGATGCGGCAAAAATAGCACAAAAAATTGGTCGCTACACGCGCTTCGAGCCAGTGTCAAAGCGGTTCAAGCTGTACTTCTGATCGATGTGCTGCGGCCTTCTGAACCAGCCACACCAAATACCCTACGAAAACCTTTTCAGTGCGTACGCTCCTCGCAAGAACCGCTTCAGTCGACATTTATTTACGGTGGGGTCTAAAGAAATTTAGATTACTGTGTACGGTCCTCGCAAGAACCGCCTCAGTCGAAAGGAAGTCCCTCTTTAGAGTCGTTAGCTCGGTGCGCGGCGCATAAAGCACATAGATCGGGATGCCAATCAGAATCGACACGATTCCGAGTGCTACGGTGCTGATGCCACATTCATACATGAGGAACACGCTCAAGAAAATGCCCGAAACGGGGATTGCCGGCCCGGTGAGCCGTTCGAGGTAAGTGCGGTCACTCTCTTTTTGCCTCCCTCGGAGTGTCAGCACGGCGGCACACGTGACCAGGTAGATAAAAGCAAGATTAAACGCTGAAAAGATGATGAGTTGCGTTAATCCGCCAATTAATGAGAGGGATAACACAATGGCGGACTGTATAATAATTGCATTGGAAGGGGTATCAAACCTTGGATGAATTCGGCTGAAAAGCCTTGGAAATAGTCCATCCAGTGAGATCGCATAGGATAGCCGGGCGGTCGCTAGCGTAGCAGACTCCTCAAACCCAGAAATTGAGATGAGTGCCCCCAGCCCAAGTATCGTACCTCCGATAAGGGCAAGCTCCGGCGTGTATGACAGGACGACGCTGCCAGCTGTGGCAAGGGGCGCGGGATCGAATTGGAGTGACGTCCAGTTGACCACAGCGAGCGCCGTGAAGCCTATGGCTATATAAAAAAAGGTTACAATTGCCATGCCAATAATCATCCCTTTCGGGAGGGTCTTCGTCGGATCCTCTATTTCACCAGAGGGGATGACTGCCAGTTCAAATCCCGTATATGCCCAAAAAATGATTATCAGCGCTGGTCCGAAATTGCTCCAACCAAGCGGGGCAAATGGTGTAAGGTTCGAAGCTGCTGTGCCTGGGTGAACGACCAACCAGATAAATCCTGCGACGATCAGCAGCAGTAGTGGGCTTAATTTTCCGATGGTAAGCACATCATTGACCCGTCCAGCACCCTTTACCCCCCGCACGTTTATGTACGCGATAACCGCGACAAAAACGATTTTTATGATGTCGCCCTGAAGCACCGTGAGCGAGGGCACGAAATACTGAAGATAACTCACCAACGCCACCGGCATTACGGCAAGGCCGGCAACTTCGGCAATCCAGAGGGGCCAGCCCACTAAAAAGCCGGCAAAGTTCCCCCAAGCCTCGCATACATATGAAAACGCACCCCCCACCTTAGGAACAAGAGCCGAAGCTTCTGCGAAGCTTAATGCAATAAGTATCGCGATTACCCCGGCAACGATAAAAATAACGAGGCTTGCAGGTCCGAGATAGGCAGCGGCCAATGCCGAGACAATGAAGATATCTGCGCCTATGGCAGTGCCAACTACGAGATTTGTAACGTCGAAGAGGTTCAGTTTTTGCGAGCTCGCGCTGTTTTTTACCGCCATTTGGACCCCTCAGCAGTTACGACTTATTTTCTTTGCGCTCTTTCTATATGGACTTATGCCGCCTATGTCCAATACGTGAGCCTGCGTGTGAGCGCTGTTCTTGTCGGCTAGTCTTAAGCTCATCTCTCGTGAGCCAAAGGTGACTTGCTTCACAAAAAACTCCTGCTACACTCCAGTGATGTGAGCACACGTCGGTAACTCCCAACCAGATCGTCAAGAAGAACCCGCCGAGCCACTTTAATGCCACAGCGCGGACTCAGACACCGGCTACTCGACAGTCGTTTTAAGATGCTCTCTAATTCGACTGATCTCTTCTTCAGATGCGCCTGTGGCATCGAAGATTGCGCACAAGGTGTCGAGGACACTGCTTTCTATCACGAAGTTGTCCACACTTCTGTATCGCGTCGTCATAAGCGTCGTTTGTATGCCCTCGAATGCTCGGATTATGTAGTTCTCCCGAAAGAGGGCAATATCGAGATCGCTTGTCGCACTACCGGCGACGACGAGCATCGTTTTATCACCGTAACAGTAACTTATGTCTCGCAGCAGTACGTATCCAGAGGAGGTTGGCAGTAGAAGCACGTGGCCAAAGTGCTTTTCGTAATAGTCCTGAAGGAGGACAAGGTGCCTTTCCAACGCAAGCAGCGCCGCTTTTTCATCCGATTCAGCAAGAATGACGAAATCTGCGGGAAAACCGACCTTCCGCCAATCGATTTGAATCATATATCGCGTGAGGACTGCTCGCGTCTTGAGACGTTTGATGTGGTAAGCAGCCGCGTTGCCATCGCTGAGGCCGAGACGTTCGGCCAGCTCTGCGTTCGAAGTTTTTGCGTTCCCAAGGAGCGATAGTAAGATTATGAGTTCCTTTTCGTCCAAGGCGATCTTCTGTGCAAGTGCCTGCGCCAGTCTTATGACGTGGCGCGCGCTCGAATCTGCTGTCTCAAACTCCTTACTTTGCTTCATATTCGTGTACAAATTCGTGGACAACTTCCTGAAAAGCAGCGAAGCTTATTACTCCGCTCAACGCGTTCGTATTTATAGGTAGCTTTTTCCGTCTCTGGGCTTGTCGTCGGCTCAAAAAGCCAAAGCACGAGATCGACGATAACGCATCAGAGGCTCCAGGTTGCTCCAGGACTGCGCATGCAACGTGCTTTAAATATGTGTAACATTACTTCACTCTGATGCTCACAAAGCGGATTATTCCGTGCCTTGATGTCAAATATGGAGATGGCAACAGGGCACTCGTCGTAAAAGGCATTGAATTCGTTTCGCTCAGAGCAGCTGGCGATCCGGTAGAACTCGCAAAGCGCTACGATCAAGAGGGCGCTGATGAATTGATTTTCCTCGATATCACGGCCTCACACGAAAGGCGACAAACAATGCTTGACATCGTCGAGGATACGGCCGACCAAGTTTTCATACCCTTTTGCGTCGGTGGCGGCTTACGGACTCTCGATGATGTCATCCAGACGTTGCGGTCTGGCGCGGACAAGATAACGATTAACACTGCCGCCGTCAAGGATCCACAGTTTATAACGCGCGCAGCCGAGGCAGTTGGTTCGCAGTGCGTTGTTTTGGCCATCGATTGCAGACGGAACACGAACGTGGAGAAAGGAGAGCATATCGTTACTCTCGAAGATGGCACTCAAGCGTGGTATGAGGTAGTGATTTACGGTGGACGAACCCCGACCGGCATCGACGCGATTGAGTGGGCGATGCGGAGCGAGCGTTTGGGCGCGGGTGAGATCATGTTAACGAGCATGAATAGGGATGGCACAAAAGACGGCTATGATATCCCTATCACGAAGGCGATATCAGAGTCCATCGACCTGCCGATAATTGCCTCTGGGGGTGCCGGCACGGCTGAACACATCTACGCAGGTTTTGTTGATGGCAAGGCGGACGCGTGCCTTGCCGCGAGCATTTTTCATTTTAAAGAGGTTTCCATAGCTTCATTGAAGCAGTACTTGCTAGCGCGCGGAATTCCTATCAGGATGTAGGTGGTTTGACCGCGCGTAGAGAGAACAACGAGATTGTCCTCGGTCACTGCTGTTCGCCAGTCAAATAGCGCTGAGCCAATTTCGTGTAGCTCCTCGCATTTGCCTCTATCCACTGAATCTGCTCAGGGGTTACCTCCTTGACGACTTTTCCGGGAACTCCCAAAACAAGGCTGCGTCGCGGTATCAGCGTACCTTCTGTCACAACGGCGCCCGCACCGATGATAGAGCCTGCCCCTACACGTGCTCTGTCGAGTATGATGGCGCCAATTCCGATCAGCACAGTATCTTCTATTTGTGCTCCGTGCACTATTGCCCCGTGTCCCATCGTTACCTGGTCTCCAATCCTAGCCTCGATTCCTTCTCGTACGTGTATGACCGCATTGTCCTGCACGCTAGTATTGCGGCCTATCTGAATCAAGGCCACATCGCTGCGTATGACAGCGCCGAACCACACGCTCGAACCTGGGGCGATCGTCACATTTCCAATAACCGTTGCGGTCGGAGCAATGAAGACGCCTTCGAAGTTTCTGTTCATTAGTTCTCGCATGCCTCAATATCACTAATGATTTGTCTTTAGGTTCAAAAAGCCAATTATTAACCTGTTGCGCCACATCATATAGAACAGCCACTGCGGAGGGGTTTATGGCGTCAGTCGCGATTGGCGGAACGTTTGATATACTTCACGACGGTCATAAGGCGCTGCTGAAAAAGGCCTACACACTAGGGGACGTGATTATCGGGCTTGTTTCAGATGAGATGGCAAGAAGAAAAACCTACGTGAGCAACACGTACGACACCCGCAAGAAAACAGTAATCGCCTATATAAAGGCGCTAACTGGGACTGATCCCGTAATTGTCGAGCTTGACGATCCGTACGGGCCAGCACTGAAGCAGAAATTTGACTACATCGTTGTCTCTCCTGACACGTTTCGTACGGCAGAGGAGATTAACACCCTCAGATCACAAAGCGGGCTTCCAGCGATAACGATCGTATGCGTCGATTTTGTCCTTGCACAGGACGGACGACCGATATCCTCGACCCGGATTCACTGGGGCGAAATTGACGACCACGGGGTGCTCCTATGAAGGAAGCGGCCTACTTCTGAAATCCCTCTATAAACAGGCCATGTATGTCTGAGTCGATTGCGGCCGGTTTATGGACGTTGCACGGAGCGTATAGCTGGCTAGCACTCTGGGTGACATTACGAGCACGACGAGAGGCCAGCCATACAATAGGCCGAGAAAGAACGCAGATCGGTCAAAAAATAGGTGCATTCGACTATCTCTCGGTGGGGTTGACCGAAGCGCGCGCTTCACCCGGCTCGGCATGATTATGGTTCTGATTTCGGAAATGGACAAAGCGAATGCTCTGAGGCTAGCTCACTAGTGGACTATGCGTGTGCCTACTCTTTTGCCTGCGATAACATCAAGCAAGATTCGCGGTTCACGCCCGTCGATGACGACGGCCGATATTTTCGAGCGTTCGATAATCTTCGCCGCAAGCGGGTCGATGACCGTTTTGGCTCCGGCCTTCATCTCCTCAGACATCACGATCTTCACTAGCTCACCAGGTGTGACTTCGTCTAGTTTGACGGCGCTCTTGTCAATATACGGGTCTGCCGTATAGACGCCATCAACTGACGTTGCTATAACAAGAAGATCGGTCTGCACGTATTCAGAAAGTATCGCTGATACGGCATCGGTTGTCTGTCCGGGAGCCACACCCCCCATCACGACAACTTTGCGTGAAGACATGGCCGTTTCGGCTTCTCGATAATCGTTTGGAATGTCCTGAAACGCCGCGCTCGACAATGCCGAGATCAATAATCGAGCATTGACGCGCGAAAGGGCGATGCCGATAAGGTCACATACAGCTTCACTCGCCCCCATCGAACGGGCGGCCTGTATATAATCCCGGGCTGCTTTGCCTCCGCCGGTTACGATGAGTAAGGTGTTTTCTTTTGCGAGTTCCTTGATCACTTCAGCGTACTCTAAGAACTTCTCCTGCGACAATGTTGGAGCGATCACAGACCCGCCGACGGAAATCACTGCTTTCATCAGCGTATCATTACTAAAAAAGGAGTATAAGTCAATTCCCGTCTGTTTAGAGATCACTCATTTCCTCGCGTTTAATTAGCAGTCTTACAACCTACCCTTCTTACAAGAGCTGACGCGAAGAAGCACCCTTTTATCAGCCGGACTTACGTACGGCCAATGGACACCGGCATTTGACGCCTGGAAAAAGCATTTGACTCGCGCATCTGGCACACGCTGTCGTGTTTGGTTACGCACATGCGCTGCACTGAACCAGCGCCCGCGATTTTTTCAGTAGCTATAACGCTCTTCTAGCCACGGATCGCCCCGGTTATGGTACCCGTGTGACTCCCAGAATCCGCGCTTATCTTCTGCCATAAACTCGACCCCGGTTACCCACTTGGCACTCTTCCAGAAGTAGAGGCGCGGAACCACGAGCCGCACGGGATAGCCGTGTCCCGGAGTGAGGGGTTCTCCATTATGCTTGAGGACAAAAAGCACGTCAGGTTCAAAAAAGTCACTTACTGGAAGGTTCGTCGTAAAGCCCTTCTCTGCGTGAATTAACACAAATTTGGCTGCAGGCAGTACTTTCACCAGGTCGGTGAGCGATCGCGTGCTTACTCCCTCCCAACAGTTGTTGAGCTTCGACCACCCGGTGACGCAATGTATGTCGGAAAACACTTTCCCTTGCGGAAGCGACGTGAATTGTTCGAATTTCAGCTTCCGCTCGGCTTCCACGAGTCCCGAGATGGTAAACGTCCACTTAGAGACGTCAACGCGCGGGATAGAGCCATAATGCAACACCGGCCAGTCTTCGATCTTTTGCTGACCTGGGGGGATTCTTTCGCTTCTGCTCGTATCTGGGCTGTGGACTGTGTTTTCGTCTTTCATAACTCACCACTTAGTTTCCGTTACCACACCGATGTATTTCTGTGCGGCGTTGAACAACCTGCGCATCGCTTCCTGAGTGCGCAGCTTCGCGATCCTAGGTCGACATTTCAAAGCGTCAGCCGTTTCCTCGATTGATACGCTCTATTGCCTTCGCCGCCGCATCTCGGACATCGGGATTCTTGTCCTTCAAAAGGACTCTGAGCGGCTCGAGAGCACGCTCATCGCCTATTTCTCCAAGGCTTTTCGCCGCCCTCATCTTAATATCTGGATCTTTGTCAGTCAGCGTCGCAATGAGGGGGCCCACAGAAGCGGAACCGATTTTCACCAGGGCGTCGGATGCTCTCCAGCGAACTCCCTTGCTTTGGTCCTTGAGATCCTCGAGGAGGAGCTCTACTTCGTTGATGCCACACGAGTCGCCCAGTCCACAAATCTCACCTATTGCTTGGGCAGCTTTTTCGCGCACAATTTGATTATCGTCGTTCATATCCTCGATGAGGGGTTCCAACGCTTGCGCATCGCCTATTTGTCCGAGCGCCGTCGCGGCTTCGAGTCGGACGTAGTACTCTTTATCCTTTAGAGCGTTGATGAGCGCTTCCACCGCTTTTGGATTCCCTATCTCCCCGAGCGCTTCTGCTGCACACTCTCGTACCATCATCTCCTTATCATCGAGAGCGCTTATTAGCAGATCCACCGCGCGGGCGGATTTTGCCTTGCCTAGAGCTAAACACGCCATTTTCCTCTTGTCAGGATTCACGTGTTTCAAGTCACTAAGCAACGATTCTATTTCCTTTTCGTCTTTCGTCGTTCCATCTGGCATTTTTTAAGCCTCCGCTTTTTGCCCAGCGTGGGTCACGTCGGCGAGGGCATTGCCTACACGAGTGCCCTACTCAGTTAGTGTCCTGTTAAGTCCTATATAGCTGCTACGTCATCTCTGAATGCTTCGACGAGGAGCTACGAAACTTAAAGTGGCCACGGCCTTGCGCGCGAATCGCTGTCGTGCTGCTTCGCTGAGCGCGTATGCGTGTTTTTCCTCTGCACTAGGAGAATTAGTTATCGGCGCAGGCTAGCGCCAGTAATGCGCTCAAGGAGCGTCCACCAAAGGCCTGCTCATTCACTATCTTGCGGCACATCGTAACATCAGAGGTTTCTGACACTTGTACCTTGCAACCCCGGAGACGCCAAACCCTAGCCAAAGTATCAACATTTTGCTCCTAAGGTTTATCAAAACATTGCGACTAGTCAACGCAACTTGAGAAGCAAAACCACACTTGCACTCAAAGCTGTGGTTCAAGCGTGGTCATTTATACGATATCTGGTGACCGCGCGTTACCAGAAGATATATCACTAGAAGCAATAACCTAAGCTTTAAAATATCTGGATGTTAGAATACACGCATGCTCAACGCTCTGCGACGTGACTAGTGAGCCATTTTACCATTGATTGTGAAGATAAACGGTAGGATGCTACACCAGCAATGGACGCACACAAAAGAGGCAAATCTGATGGAAACACGGTTGGCGGTTCGAGACGTTATGACGAGGACTGTTGTGACGGCAACTCCCGAGATGACCGCTGCGCAAGCCGGAAAAAAAATGGTCGAAAACAGGGTCGGGAGCATAATAATCGTTAAGAATGAAAAGCCAGTCGGCATCGTCACGGAAAGCGACATGGTTGCGAAAGTTATCTTTAAGAACCTTAAGCCGAGCTCTATCAAGCTCGACCAGCTCATGTCGAAACCCCTCATCACAACGAAAAGCAGCGACGACGTGCACGACGCAGTGCTTGTGATGGCTCAGAAAAAAATCCGACGTCTTCCGGTACTCGACGGAGATGAACTAGTCGGAATTATTACCGACGCAGACGTTATCCAAGTCTCCTCTGAAGTCAACCAAATTCTCGACAACTTGATAGAGATGAACAGGGAGAGTGTCCTCGACCGCAGGGAAGACGTTATAACTCAAGGCGAGTGTGAGGAGTGCGAAGAATACTCAGACGATCTGCGGCAAGAGGGAGGCCACTTCAAATGTCCGAGGTGCCGAGGCTCTACCTCATCCGGCGTCTGCGAGATCTGTGGAGAGTTTTCTTACGTGCTCGAATATGCAGACGGCAGCATCATATGCGAATCGTGTAAGGAGAGCGTTCGATGACGCTCAACCTAATGTCGCCACCCGTGACCGTGCGTGAAGATGCCTACGTGACTCACGTCCGCCAGCTTATGCGAGACGGCTACAGAAGCCTTCCGGTTGTCGATAGCCAAAGCCGCGTGAAGGGTATGGTAATACTGCCCGACGTCATCAAGGTGACTTCGACGAAATCTGACGTCACGGTAATCGGCTTCGTCCGCGAGACTGGGCTTGCTACTTCTGACTCCGTCCCGATAGAGATAGCAAAAATATTTGCGACGACAGGGTTCGACATTCCTGTGGTCAAATCGAAAGAGGATTCCACGATCATTGGGGTGATTGACTCTGAATTACTCATGAACGCTCTGAGTTTTGATAGAAAAATCACGATCGACTCAGTGATGACACAAACCGTTCGGACCTGCAGTCCGACTGATCTCGTATCGAGAGTGTGGCTCAACATGGCGCAATACGGGTTTTCGGGCTACCCGGTGGTGAAGAAGAAGCACCTCATCGGTATTGTCACGCTTCAAGATATTCTCAAAGCAGGCTATGTGCGACTTGAGCGCGAGGACGAGCGGGGAGGCCGAGGGATTCATTCAGCGGCCGTCGAGAAGGTTATGAAGACTCCTGTCATTACCGTCGAGTCGGATTCGTCACTCTGGGAAGCAGCAAATCTGATGAAGCAATACGCAATCGGACGATTGCCGGTGGTCGAAGACTCCAAGCTGATCGGGATAGTCGACCGGCAAGACCTCGTACGAGCCATTATTTAACATAACCACGGAAGGTTACGATGCTACGCGGAAATAAACGGCAGAAGAGAACTCAAGATGACTTCAGCGGAAAATCGGACCGAGGGAGTCTAGACTTCAAAAGCAAACTGTCGCAGCACGATGGCGACATCATGATGGTCGCCAAGCGGGATGTCGTCCAAATACCTCCGACAATGACTATTATGGGGGCAGTTAAAACGATGGTTAAATATCGTTTTAGACGGCTGCCTGTGAGCGATCCTGGAACAAACAGACTTGTCGGGATAGTTACGGTAATGGATGTTGTGAATTTTCTCGGCGGGGGCGATAAAGCTCAGATCATCGAGAACAAGCACAAAGGGAACTTGCTATCGGCGATAAACGAAGAGATCAGTTCAATAATGGAAGAAGATGTTATCGCGCTCCGTGAGGAGGATTCGATCACCGATGCCATCAAAATGATGCTGCAGGGAAACGTGGGTGGCTTCCCGATCGTCAGTGGCGATAATAAGGTTATAGGAATCGTGTCCGAGCGTGATTTCATCGGCCTTGTGGCAAACGTTATAACGGGAAAGAAAGTCGCTGATTTCATGAGCCGTGACGTCTTAAGCCTCAAACCGGATACCACGGTTGAGGATGCTGCACGAGTGATGATCTCAAGTGATTTTCGTCGGGTACCCATCGTTCACGAGGGAGTTATGATCGGCGTCGTAACGAGCTCAGACATAGTGAAGTATCTCGGAAGCGGCGAGGTTTTTGATAAGCTCGTCACAGGCAACATGCACGAGGCTTTGCGGGTACCAATCAAGATTATAGCACGAGAACCGCCGATTACTGTCGATCCCGATCTAGATTTGGGTGAAGCTGCAGACCTCATGATAGCGCGCAATGTAAGCGTGTTACCGGTTGTGGTCGATGGGGCGCTCTCGGGTATCATAACTGAGAGAGATTTTTTAAACGCGTTAGTCGATTAGATGGCTTCAAAAAAGAGACTCAGCACCGGTCAATCGGTGGACAGATCTACGAAGTGAATGTTTTTTTAAGCGTGACGCACGCGGGCGACTCAAACGTCATATTGAACGAGCTTGTTCTTATGGAGGTACTTGAGGAGGATATCTAAGATCTCATCGCACACGTCCTCTTCATCAGCTATTTTTTCAACGACGACATAGTTCCCAGAGTCCTCTTGTGCCATCTCGAGATACCGCCCCCGTACGTTGACAAGGGCAGTTTCGTTCTCAAAAGTAGTCACCCCATTATCGCGTTTTTCAATAAGGGTCATGGCGATATCTGCGGGCCAGTTGATGATGAAACTAATGTCCGGCTCCGGGGCGAATTGTCGATTCATCTCGAGTATCTCTTGCCACGGTCTACTGTCTGACTGATATGCTGCGGTAGACAAGAAGTATCTGTCCATTACGACGATCGTCTTTTCTAGTAGCGCGGGCATTATGTGCATCTCCACATCGTGCCTTCGATCGGCCAGAAAAAGGTCAACTAAGTCGCTGGGTTTTGTGGGGGGGCCGTGCTCAAGCGTCCGACGTATCTGTTGTGCCTCCGGAGTTTCATTAGTCGGCTCGAAAAAGCGGACGGCGTTAAAACCAAGGGCTGTTAACCTCTCTACTAGTCTGATGGATTGCGTTGTTTTTCCCACGCCATCTATTCCCTCAATTGCCACCAGAATTCCGCGGTTCAGGCAGTGCTTCATGCTCTAAAAATGCTCGAAAACTCGATCGCGAATCGCTCAACCTGCGCCTTAGGGATGGCAAAGCTTACACGCACATACTTGTCGGCAAATCTTCGCGTGGTGTACTCAGCTGCTCTAATGAAAAAACCGCGTTTCAGCATCGTGTCCGCGATGGTTTCAGGAGTCTTGCCTGTGCCTGAGATATCAATAACAAACATGCTTCCCTGTGACGGGTAAACGGGGAGATACGTTCCTCGTATTTTGTCGACAGCATCTTTTATGATAGCTTGATTTGCCATGATAGTCTCAACTACCGTCGGCAGCCAGCTACTTTTAGTTTTGAGTGCTGCAATTCCTGCAATTTGACTAACAATTGAGGTCCCGAGGTCATTTATCTTGTAGCGGGCTATTCGCTCTAGAAGCTCGTTTGTTGCGATGTGAGCACCCAGCCGTAATCCTGCCAAACCGCAGTTTTTTGAAAAACTGTAGATGGTTATCGTTCCTTCAGGATAATAATCAGCGGCAAGAGTGTGGAGTTTTGCCACGTCTCGGTAGGTCACGTCATTCAACAAATAAACGCCTGCGTCTTGAGCAATTTCACAAAACGCCTTGATGTCCTTTGCCGTGTAGGTTATGCCAAGCGGGTTCAAAGGGTCAACGAGAGTTAGAATTTTAGTTCGCTTGCTCATCGCCTCATTTACCATGTCCGGCGTCAATTTGTAGTTAGTATCTACTGAGTAGATCGGTAGGTCAAGAACTGTGGCTCCGCTTAGCTCGGCAAACTTATGAATAACGTAGTAACCTGGATCTGTCGAGATCATGAAGTCACCGGGATGCAGCAGGGTGCGTGTCACTTGGTAAAGCGACTCTGTACCGCCCTCCGTCACGTGGACTTTGTGGGGTGAGCTCAAATTCAAATCTTGGAGTATGAGGGCCCGTAACTCCTCGAGCCCATACGGTGGCGGGTATTTGTGGTATTCCTCTTTGTCGATGGCATTCACCATAGCGCGCTTGATCGCTTGTGGGGTAGGAAAATGGTTGGTGTTCTGCCCCATCCATACGACAGAGTCATCGTCGTAAATGTTTTGAAAAAATCGATTTTCACTATTCAAATCGGCCACTTGAATCACTTCGCTGAATGATCTTAGAGCTACGTTTAATCGATCAGTTGCCTGGGGCGAGCGTTTACTACTGTCGTATATTCAGAATTTAAAAGTGTTGTGGTGGAGGAAACGAGACTGACAGAACAACGAAGCGAGCGTGTTCCCAGCTCAACCCTAGTTGTCAAGAGGGTCAGAATAAGCTTTCCTTAACTGATCTTCGTGTAAATCGCGTTCCATCTAAAGCTTCCAACCTATAATCTTCTAACAAAACCCGAAACGTTTCATCTAGGGGAACTGAGAGAGATATTTCCTTTGTTCTGCCGTATCTGCCTTTGCTGACAACTTTTGTGCTGATTATCCCGAGCAAATCCAGCTCCATTATTAAATCGGTGATTCGCCTTTTAGTCAACACGTCGAGGTCTATCTGTCTGCAAAGCGTTTCATACACTCGGTTTACCTCGCCAGTTGTTGCGCTTCGCGCTCCGTTCTGATGAAGTGTAATTATGCTATACAACACGAGCTTCGCTTGGGTAGGGAGGGTGCGAATTACCTCTGCGACTCGGTTGAGTTCGATTCGCATCTGAGCGGTCCGAACGTGCTCCTCCTTGACACTATCTGCATTCACGCGCTCGGCGAATTCTCCTGATACTCTCAGCAAATCGAGCGCGCGTCTGGCATCCCCGTGCTCCTGAGCGGCCAAGGCTGCACAGAGCGGAATGACTTCATGGTTCAACGCGTGTTCTTTGAAGGCGAGACGCGCTCGTTCTTCGAGGATGTCTCGCAGTTGATTGGCGTCATAAGGTGGAAATATTAACTCTTCTTCGGCTAGTGAGCTCCTGACGCGAGGGTCAAGATATTCTGTAAACTTCAAGTCGTTGGAGATTCCAATGAGACTTACCCGGGTGTCGGTGAGTTCGAGATTAATTCGCGACAAATTGTAAAGCACATCGTCTCCACTTTTTCGGACCAACTTGTCAAGCTCGTCAAGAATTATTATGACGCTCCCGCCTTGAGAGTTGAGTGCTTCAATAAACTCTGAATAGACTTGATCTGTTGGCCACCCCGTCATCGGCACATCTTTATTGAACTGGCGAGCCAGATACGCAAGGACGCGGTACTGAGTATCGACCACTTCGCAATTTATGTACGCAACGTTACACGAAACTCCTCGTGATGCGCCGACTTCCATCAGTTCTCTGCCCACATATTTGGCGCAAGCCGTTTTCCCTGTACCGGTTTTGCCGTACACAAGAATATTTGAGGGGGTCTCTCCTCTAAGCGCGACGACTAAAATAACAGCAATCGAGTTGAGTTGATCGCGCCTATGAGGCAGATAGTTAGGCGTATAGGATGGCCTCAAGACTTCCTTATCTTTGAAAACAGGTTTGCTTTCTAAAAGGTTGTCAAAAAGTCCTTCCAACTTTCTGCCTCCAATTTCAACGGAGGAAGCGAATGCTTGCTGGAGGCACTGAATTCTAGCACAGATAACTGAGTACTCAGAGCCATCCGCTTAGTCCTACCGTATAGTGGAAACGTGAGTTAATAAACTTTATGATTTCTAAAGCTATATTTCCAGTGTAGTACAACCTATATTTCCACAGGAAATTACCATTTTTTCCACTGCAAACTCTGCTACTTATATCCCTATTAAGCTGCTATTTAATTATGGGTTTGTATCGATAGCTCCCTAAAGCCTTGATTCGGGTTTCATTTTGCTTTGAAACGGTATGATCTTCGCCAATTTCTCATACTGCGCAAGCATTGCGTAATGCAAGGGAAAAAACTTGTTCCTCCTTTTGACATACCTTTGTTGCTTGTGGAAATGGTTCAAGACTCACCCCATGATTTCCACTGTGAAAATAAAAAATAGAATTTTGTCTAGTAGTAGATTATAAAAAATAGCTTGTTGTAGAGGTAACAACTTTTTAATATATAAATCTTTTTATAAATTTATTTCAATATCTTATGTTTAAGGTTTTATGGATACGCAAACATGGGGGGTGTGTAATTTATCGTCTTCTTGGTCGAGGGAGACGAACTAAACCAAATTATTGAAGCCGGTTACCAATCCAAAACACCCCGCTAGCATCATGTCACCACCTGGTGCTGCAAAATATGGACTCAGTCGAGATTTCCTCATGATCCCTCGTTGAGGTCCTATTGTGGTTACCCAAAAGCCTCGCTCCCTAAAAGCTCGATCTATCTCTTGGTATCCGGTCTCGTGTATGTAACAACCATGTCCTCCATCCTGAAAAACTCGTTCATTCGTTAATTTGCCATCCATAAAAAGTGACAAAAAATAGTCGAGTTTTTCTGTATTGATCAAGGACGTATGGTGTTCAAACATGCCGATGATCTTCTTTTGATCAAGCATAGCTGCGAGAGTGTGACCGTTTCCGACGTTAACAATAATATGAGGCTCCCACGCGTGCTTAGTCACTGCCTCATCACACAGCGCACCCAATATTGCGGCCGGACCAGTATCCATCACTAGGATCCACTGCATTTCATTTCTCTCTAATGTCCGATATACGGCCTTCAGTCGTGTCAAGTAGTTGGGGATCCGGCCATCTACGTAGCAAAAACTGGTCAACCCACCACCCGTAGCGATCAAGTGCTTGAAGTGCTGAAAACGAAAAATCCTATTACTCCCGGAACTCTCGCCGTGATCTTGACATGCCACCGCACACATTGTAGGCAGACTCACGTCGAATTGTTGAAGCGCAAATTTCAATGCGGGCACGTCCACATCGCTCATCTCTATTCGAACACAGTCTGTTGGCGGCTGTGCCGCCGTTATCTTCACCCCCCACGATCGGACTTTATCAAGATCATCACTGAGCGTTTTTGCTGCAAGTGGCGTTGCAAAAACCGAATATCCGCCCTCTAAGTGAGCTCGAACGGCTGAGCTACTCGGCCCACCTCCCATCGTCTCGCCGCACAAGAATAAGCTGCGGCCCTGCTCCGTAACAGACCTGATCCGGTTGGCGACTATTGCAGTTTGCGAGGGCATTACCATCTTTAGGTTATTCTCTGTGACCAAGCTCGTGTCGTACAGGAGCACATCTTGGGTTCCTGTACCAACGTCTAATGCGATGACACGCATAATTGAAAGATAAGGCAACGCCTCCTATTATATTTATTAACGTCACGTCTGCGTCTTATGCAGAATCTTCCGTCAGAAATGCTATATACGCACTAACCTAAATCCACGTATATGCAACGCAAGCGGTCTCAGACTCACCATAAGGCCGCCGTAAACAAGCGCTATGAAATCGGCGTAATCTCGATCAGCACGTCTCGATTTGCGAAATACGGGAGCGTTAAGGCGCCAGAAGAGGCTGAAGACATATCCGGCCAAATCATTATCGACCTTTTACAAAGCGCCAGCCACAGGCTTCATTCGTATGCCCTTATATCGGACGAAGCAGCGTCAATTATCACTTCTGTAAGAGCCCTCCTCAGTAATACCGACGTAATCATCACAACAGGGGGGACCGGACTCGCCCCACGCGACGTGACCATCGAGGCCGTTCAGCAAATGCTTCAAAAAGAAATTCCAGGTTTTGGCGAGCTATTCAGAAGCATCAGTTACGATAAAATCGGCTCTTCCGCTATGCTCACACGAGCTACAAGCGGCATCATAGGAAACACGGCAATTTTCTGTCTTCCTGGCTCTCCAAACGCCGTGACGCTCGCGATGGAAGCCCTCATTTTGCCCGAGCTCCAGCACATTTTGCTTCACGTGTCAGAGCAGTAACCAGTTTTTGGCAGAGCCGTTGACCAGCATCTTGCAAAAAAGCTTATTCGAGGGTCGCGTGCTTTTTCTTCAAGTCCTCTTCACTCTTTTTTGTTATCTCCATAAGAGCGGCAATGATGCCGTCTAAAAATACCATCGTGCTGATTTCAAACATTGTGCCGAGTGGAGCAAACGATATGTGCGAACCAACGACTTGTCGTTCCATAAAGTCCATGCCGCTTGCTTTCGTTCGTCCCTTCACGACTACAATAGTATCGGAAAAAGTTCCAAGTGTTGAGTCCTTGTTTGACGTTACTGCGGCGAGTCGTGCGCCTTTCGCTTTTGCGAGGGCGCTCATCTCATTGATTGATTTGGTCTCTCCGGAGCCTGATATGACGACAAGAAGATCGTCCGTTTCAACGGCCGGGGTCACCGTCTCTCCAACTACATATACGTTAAATCCCAAATGCATCAATCGCATGGCAAAGCCCTTGACGACGAGTCCCGATCTGCCGGCACCCATAACAAACAGGCGCTTTTGGTTCTGATGCGCGGCTAGGATATCCATGACAAGTGTTTTTACCTCGGAATAGTCTATTTCATCAGCTATGGCCTGCACATTCGCGGCTATAAGCTTCATCGCTGATTTGACGTAGTCTTCGGGTTGTTGGGCGAGGGGGTTCTGCATAGATTCGCACCAGTGACTTTTATTTGCACTCGCTACTCGTTGAGCTTTTTTGTGCTTGAAGGGCTTTGGAGTACTCTGCTTTGACTCAACGGTTTTCCGTGGACTTTCGGCGACTTGGAGACGGCTTTTCGACCTCTTCAAATGCCAGTCTGCACAACAGGTATGCGATTGTAGACTCAGCGCCTAGGTTCTGATTAACTCCTTTTTCAAGCGAGAGGCCATCAAAACAACCGCCTGTGCCCTCATCATAGATGGGCAGCTTGAGCAGATTGTTGCCGGTGAACCATCTAAAACACTCAAGCGCGTTTTGGTAGTACTGCCGCTTGCCGGTGATCCTGTAAGCGTCTAAGAATGCCTCGACAAGTGCCCCGACATCGATAGCCTGTTCGTCGCCGAGCGCTCTGTGTTTTCCGCGGACGTACCAGCCGTCGTTTCCTATGACATTTATTACTCCGTTTGAGGTAACCACTTGATCCCACAGGAACGCTAGAGTGCGTTCGCCGCAAGCAAGGAGTTGTCCGTCGCCAACTGCATCGTAGGCAAGCAACATCGCCTGGGGCAGCCGAGCGTTCGAGTACGTCATGAAGTCTTCGAACCACTCCCAGTCTGGAGCTCGGGTGTCCTCGTAGTTGCGCAGAATCTCTATTGCAAGCGCTCTGATTCTCTCTTTCGCGCCTTCAAATGACTCTTTTGAACAGTAGAGGCCGAGGAGGCAGTAGGCAATCCCTCTTAAGGATAACCTGGTGGTCGCGTGCATCGCTGCGCGTTCAAAAATAACGCGTGCAACTTCTTGGACGTTCTTAGGAAGATGCGAAGCGCCTCGCGTGTATCCGCACGCCCAGAGTGTCCTGCCCAAAACTTCATCGGAACCTACGCTGTCGAGGAAGTTCCTTTGGTAGCTCATGAAATTGCGCATAGTACCGTCGTCGTTCTGCGCGTGAAAAGTAAAGGCCATGTAGGTCCTCAGCAAATCGAGAGTCGACTCATCTCGAAACAAACTGTAGTGCTTCGCCGCCACAAGCAACGCTCTGACGTTGTCATCAACGCAATAACCTTCAAATCTATTCGGAATCGCGTATTTTGCGTGTTGAAGTATTCCTGTGCAATCAGTGAGTGCTTTCACGTGCCGCAGCGTAACGGGAGGGAGCAGCCTATCACCTTGAAGCTTTTTGTCTTCTATTCTTATATAGGCTGTTGTTCGGCGGTCATTGAACTCCTTGCACTGCACAGGCATCGAAGACGCACGGTTGTTATGCGTTGCACCTTCTGCCTCGCCGACCATCCATCAAACGACGCATCATTGGCGCTCAGCGCATACGTCAACTTTATATCCATGCTGGCGTAGTTACGTAAAGCCTCAAGCTTAGTTTGTGGAGTGAGCAGCCCTAGAATGCAGCGCACGAAATTGGTCTCTAACCTTTTGTTGCTTGCTGCTGTTCCTCTGATTTTGTGTGCTGCTTTGGAAGTCCCAGCGAGCGCGGCAAACCTGGGTGTCGGTGCCGGAGGGCAGTACAAAACCATTCAGCAAGCAGTGGATGCTGCGAAACCGGGCGACACGGTGCTCGTTGCAGCCGGCACGTACGCTGAGAACGTCGTGGTGAACAAACCTCTAACGATCGCCGCCGCCGATCGAAGCGCACTGCCCACCGTTAAAGCAGCCAATTCGGGTCAAGACGTCTTCTTGTTGACGAGTTCAGGTGTCTATATTGACGGCTTGGCGCTTGTCGGTGGCGCCTCGGGCGTGGAGCTTCAACACACGTCAAACTGTGTAGTCACGAACTGCACTGTGTACGGCAACGTGTTTGGAGTGTATATGGTTGGCGCTACCGCTAATGAGGTGAGCAATAATAACTTGAATAGCAACGGTTTTGGCATTTACCTGGATGAGTCATCGGGGAATAATCTGTCGGGCAATAGCGCCCTGCACGAGACAGGCGGCGGCGGACAGGCGACGTATAGTGATGGGATCTACCTTTACTACAGTGACTCTAACAATGTCACACAGAATAATCTCAGCGCTAATCACGTCTACGGAATTTCCCTATTCCATTCGTCTGGAAACGACATCTCAAATAACACCATAAGCGCGGACGAGCATATTGGCGTCCGCTTGGGTGAAGCATCCAATAATAACACACTTAGCTTCAACACGATCGGCGGCAACGGCCAGCTCGGGGTCTTAGTCCTAAATGCACAGGGCAACCAGATCTATCTTAACGACTTCGTGAATCAACCTGTCGCGACAAGTGATGCATCAGCCGCGATTCTGAACTCGCCGGAAAAGCTAGCCTATACGTACGGCGGCATCAACCAAACAGGATATATGAGCAATTACTACTCCGATTACAAAGGCGCCGATTCCAACGGCACCGGGATCGGAAGCACGCCCTCATCATATGGCGATAAGTACCCGCTCATGCGGCCAATTGCGAGCTACGGAACCATCATTCCTGCAAGTGCCGTTACTCCCACATCTTCCCCATCGTTGTCCAGTGGCCTGAACGAGAGTACGATAGCGGCCGTCAATCAAAGCAGCAATGGAACAGCTCTTCCAGGATTTGAAATGCTGTATGCCGTGGCCGGGCTTCTAATAGCTGCACTTGTGATCCTCCTCAAACACCACATATAGCGTGCAAGTAATTCGGCAACCTTTTCTAACGGCACTGCTGCTGGTAACGAGCTTTAAAGCGGGCAATAGGTTTCGAGTGCGTGCGGCAACAAGCCCGCAATCGAAACACTTTTCTGGCTAGAAGTAATACTGTTTGTAAAAGAAGTATTACACATTATGCGGTGAATTTGATGGATAAGCAATTAGTGCGAACGTGTGTGTCCTTGCCTAACGATCTCTTGGATCGGTTCGACGAGATCATCTCAGAGCGGGGGTACTCATCGCGCTCTGAGGCCATACGAGATGCCATACGGAATTATATCGTGAATTATAAGTGGATGACTGAGGTCGAGGGGGAACGCATAGGAATCATCTCGCTCATTTATGAGCACGACCAGAGAGGGCTGACCGACGACCTGACCGAGATACAGCACGTCCATATGGATCTGATTACGAGTTCTGTGCACATCCACCTCGACCACGATAATTGCTTGGAGATTATCATGTTGCACGGTGAGGGCAAGAGCATCAAAGAGGTCGCGGAGATGGTGATGGCTCTTAAGGGCGTCAAATACGTGAAGCTTAACACGATATCACCTGGTAAAGACTTCAGTTAACCCCATGCTTCCTGAGTGGATGAAAGAGGTCGAAATAGGCCCGTGTCAGTGTTGCGGCGTCAATGTCGGCAAGAAAAAGAGCTTTGTCGAGAAGTCGATCTCGGGCGTGCTCAACTTCTTCCAGGATAGTCTTATCTCCGAGGACTTTGCAAAACGTGATGGTTTGTTGCAAAGCCTTGATCCCCGAGTCAAATTGGTCTCTGCTATCGTGCTCGTTGTGGCCGTGAGCTTGTCGAGGGACGTCCGGGTGCTGTTCGCCTCCTATTTGTTGATCCTTCTATTCGCTTACCTTAGCAAGATAGAAGTATCATTCTTTATGAAGCGCGTGTGGGTATTTGTTCCTATTTTTGCGGGTATCATCGTCCTGCCGATTCTCTTTAATGTTTTTATGGCAGGTGATAGTTTGGTTCCTGTCGCGACTCTCGGTAGCGGCGCACATCTCGGACCGATCCTGCTCCCCAGCACGATCTACATCACCAGGCAGGGCACGATGTTCGCTATCACGTTCATCCTGCGAGTCGCTACGTGCGTGTCTATCGCCGTGCTACTGTTTCTCACAACTCAGCGTGACGTGCTCTTCAAATCGCTTCGATCGCTTCGTGTCCCGAAGGTGTACGTCCTAACACTCGACATGTGCTACAGGTACATCTTTTTGCTCATGGATACGGTAAGAGACTTTTTTACGGCTAAAAAGAGCAGGACGATTAAGAGTCTGTCTGTGCGGGACGAGCAAAGGTGGGTGGCGGGCCGTGTCGGCTATATGCTCGTGAAATCGTTGGACATGAGCAACAAGGTTCACGACGCTATGATCTCCCGGGGCTTTAATGGTGACGTGAAGCTCTTGCACGATTATGCCGTGCGCAAAAGGGACTACGCCGCGATCGCAACCGTGCTAATGCTCAGCTCGATGCTAGCGCTGATCTCTCAAAACATCATCAGGATCTGACGTCTCAGATAAGGTCAAGCTATGGAGACAATCTTCGATTTACACGACGTTTCTTACACATACTTGGAAAAGTTCGAGGCGTTGAACAGCGTGAACTTAACGATGACAGCAGGAGAGCAGATTTCGATAATGGGGGCCAACGGCAGTGGAAAATCCACGCTCCTCTCCATATTGAATGCTCTGGTATACCCGACGTCGGGTGAGTTTTATGCGTTCGGTGAACCAGTGACTGAAGAGGCCTTCAACTCGCTCGAGGATAACGCGTTCGGCCGCTATTTCCGAAAAAAGGTAGGCATTGTGTTCCAGAATCCGGATATCCAGCTGTTCTCTTCTACAGTCTTCGACGAGATCGCTTTTGGCCCACTGCAGCTGGGCCTGCCTAAAGATGAGGTCAAGAAGCGCACTGAGGAGGTCATTTCGATGATGGAGATCTCTAGTTTAAGGGACCGGGCGCCACATACGCTGAGCGGCGGTGAGAAAAAGAAGGTATGTATCGCTTCGATACTCTCGATTAACCCCGATGTGCTATTGCTAGATGAGCCAACCGGAGGTTTAGACCCACGCAGCCAACTGTGGCTTATTGAGCTTCTTCAGGATTTGGCCAAAGCGGGGAAAACGATCATCACGGCCACCCACGATCTCGATATCGTAGAACAGATAAGCACGAGGGCCATTGTTTTCGGTGAGGATCACACTATCAAAGCGGACTCCAACTGTGATAAGGTGATGAACAATCTTGAATTATTGACGTCCACAAACTTGATTCACAAGCATATGCACCGGCACGGCAAGCTGATGCACGAGCATCTGCATTCGCACGACGGAGAGAATCATCACGAGCGTTAAGTCCCAAACTGCATTTTTTAAAAAGAAGGTTTTAGTATCAGCGATGATGCGCGGCACGTTATAAACGTGGCTGTATTCTCGCTTTTTTATTCGCTAACAGAAAAAAAGGAAAAAACGAACGGACTCGCGGCTATTCTTCATTCTTGGGGGCATTTCTTGTCAAAGCTCTTCCAATTAAGATGAAAACTCCTCCGCAGAGCACCGCCCCGATGATTGCCGATGCGTAGTAGCCGAGGCTTTGGCCAAGGAACGTATCTGATAAGGCTGGCAAGCCATAATCTCGTAAGGGGGCGTGCCACAAACCGGACAGACTGGCAACGCCTGCGGGAACAAATCCTACCAGTCCCTGCAGCTCATCGGCGCTCCACTCACCGTATGCAGTGCCACTTGCAAGCAAGCCGATGGGCACCAGTACGATTAGTACTACGAATACTATCAGCAAGTTTCTTAGCAGCCTATCTATCAAGGTAACCTCGTGTCACGCTGGTGAGGTGGTTCTGACGCCTTCTTTTTTCTCTCCAGCTCTCTTGTAGTTGAATATAATCGTTGGATCAGTCCGTGCTATGTACCCGAAGGCCAATGCCGTAATGATCGCTTCTAGAATGCCGAAGAAAAAAGCGTGGCTAAAGAGCATCGCCGGTACAGTTATACCGAGCCCGTATGGCATATAAAGGGGCACGCCATCGGCAGTGTGCTCGAGTATGGGTTGGATACCCATCTCAAAACCAGCGAAGCCAGCAGCGACCGTCAAACCTAGCCATCCGCTGATCCCCGCAGCTAGGACTCGTCGCCTTGAGGTAATTTCTGTTTTTCTGCTGATTAACGTGTAACCATAGAATGCGACGAAGGGTATGACGACGGCCATGTTGAAACAGTTCGCTCCAAAAGCCGTGATACCCCCATCGCCGAAAAGTAAGCATTGTATAAGGAGCGCCACCGATGTCGTCACGACCGCAACCCAGGGTCCTAATATGATTGCTACCAACGCACTGCCTACCGCGTGGCCGGTGCTCCCCCCCGGTATAGGCACGTTGAACATCATAATGACAAACGAGAAAGCAGCGGCGAGCGCCAGATAGGGCACTTGTTTGGATTTGAGGTTTTTACGCAGCCACGTTCCGGCATAAAGCCAAATCGGGATCATAACGATATACATTGCCACGTAAGTTATTGGTCCTAAATACCCGTCTGGTATGTGCATGATATCACCAGCCTGACATAACTACGAGTAGTTATAAAAAACTATCGATTAGTAATACTAAAAACATACATTTATCAAAAAAGTAATAATGCAGTTTAGCAAAAGAACTCTGCGTCCACACGCTAATCGAGAAAGATGTGGGCTATACAGGCCTTTAGCGATGAATTTAATGCCTTAACGGCACTAAAATCGTGGGCCAACTTCACAAAAGTAGAGCAGGCGGATTTCGAGACGAGACATCGAGATACGCTAAAAGCGGCCACATGTCCAATCTGCAATCAGACGTTACCGCGTTGTTGATGCCATGTGTCGACGTCATCGCTTCTATGATGAGCCTTAATATGGCTTTTACTCCTATCAAACGAGTTTTGCCACTCTGCCTCCAAAGGCGGTTGCAGGTCGGCTGTATAATATTGGCTTGTCTTCGCCATTGTTTTCATATGCAACCACGACTGCGTCGCTCGTCGTGCCTTGAAATGCAATCCCTTGTCAAAAGAGCGTGCGCCTCAATAAGGAGCTAAGTGGGCATTTCTTACAATCCAATAATTAAATACAGCGCTTGCACATCGACGTGTTGCGCTACTACGCCCGCTATCTCATCAAACGGGTCCTCCTCCTCCTCATCATAATATTTGCCTAGCTCAGAGATAGTTAGCGAGAGCGGACTGAGACCTGTTACGCGACGAACCTGGGGGTGTCTCGAGTGAAGGTACTTCAGAAATGCGGCGCGAAAGTTGTCATTATGGAACAACCCGTGCAAGTAGGTGCCCAAGACAAGGCCTGTTTCATCCTGAGCGCCATCATCTCCGAAAATTGGGAATTCCGAGGTTGTGGTGCCCATGTGGATTTCGTATCCACGTACTTTTTTGTGTTGTAAGCGGTCGAGAAGTGGCCCATGTCCAGTAACGTGTTTTTCCACCTGCTTCGTCTTTTTCCCAAGCGTCTCAAAAACGGTGTGAGCGCGCAGCAATCGCAGCCCTTCTATGACCTTAAGTTCGTTTTGCGTGCCCTCAAAGCCCTCGTCAGTTATCGTTTCACCGAGCATTTGAAATCCACCACAGATGCCAATGATCGGGATTAACCCCGCCTTCGCAATGATCTGCCTGTCCATACCAGACTTGCGCATTTCGAGCAAATCGTCGATAGTGTTCTTTGTGCCGGGAATAATCACGGCATCTGGTGTGCCAAGATTGCCGTCCAATGACACGTAGCGGACTTGAGCATACTTCTCCAAGGGTTCAAAGTCGGTGAAATTAGAGATATGTGGAAGCCTGATTACCGCAATGTCCAATGCACGGTGTAAGGAGGGGGACTTGTCCGCTAGAGAGACGGAGTCCTCAGAAGGCAATTTTACGTTCACAAAAGGAATGACACCGAGAACGGGGATACCAGTGAGGTTTTCAAGCTCCTCAACTCCCGCCTCGAGAAGTCCAACATCACCTCTGAATTTGTTAATGATAAAACCTTTGATTCGATGCCGATCTTCCTCGGGGAGCAACTGAACAGTGCCGTACAGGCTTGCAAAGACACCTCCTCGCTCGATATCACCAACAAGAATTACAGGTGCATCGACACTTCGCGCAACCCGCAGATTCGCGATATCACGGTCATAGAGGTTGATCTCAGCAAGGCCTCCGGCACCTTCAATCACTATAATCTCGTATGAGCGAGCAAGCTTTGCGAGGGATTCGCACACAGGCTTAAAGATAGCATCAATTGTAGCATAGTACTCGCCTACTTTTCTATCACCAATGGGTTTGCCTTGGACGATAACTTGTGAAATCAAATCGCCCTTGGGCTTCAACAATACCGGATTCATGTGCGCTGACGGTTCAACTTTGGCAGCCCAAGCCTGTACGGCTTGAGCTATTCCGATCTCGTCGCCGTCCTTAGTCACCCACGAATTCAGACTCATATTTTGTGACTTAAAAGGCGCCACTCTAAACCCGCTGTTTGCCAAAAGCCTGCAGAGAGCAGCTGCTATAACACTCTTGCCGACGTGCGAGGCAGTCCCACAGATCATTATAAACCGTGTCATGTCCTGCTGTGCTTGCGCTTCCTGCATGTTATATGCCCATAGAAACAAGGTAAAGCTTCAGCACTTCTTATCGCTGAACGTGTTAAATAGTTGTTGGGAGCCCTCAGAACAGAATCAACTGAAACAGCTTCGCGAAGTGGTGCAACTAATGATAACAGGAGCAGCTTATAACGCTCCTTACATTCCACTTAGCGCCGAGCAGGGTGATGACAGCTGACTTGGACAAAATGAAATCAGCGCACACCGTCCAAGATAAACTGCTTCATATTGCTTCGAGAACCGGAGTGAAGGTGAATGACGCAACGGTCATCCAAACGGACGTTAAGTGCACCAATGGAATCATCCACGTCGTTGACACAGTTGCAACGCCCAAATAGTGGAGCAAACGCTCTATATGTGTGGGGCCGTGTGTGGGGCCGTGTGTGGGGCCGTTCCCATATTGATGACAGAACAATACAGACGTCGCCGCATTTGCGAAAGGCATATAGTGTAAATCATTTTTAACCTGAGACGATTGTCAACGCTATCATCGCTGACAAGGGGGGATGGTAGCGCCTTTGCGGACTCCGACACAAACTATGACTTCTTAATGGTGGTAGCTAGTGGTTCTTTTTTACAAGGTTGCGAATGATTAAACAAAACAGACTTGATTGTCGCTCTGGAGGGCTTACTACTCGGCCGAAAGACACTTTTTCAGTCTCATATCCGAGATCTTCAAGAACGATGACCTCCCCGTCATATCCAAGAACGTCCAAATAGCCGCAAATATCGCTCACGTCGAAGCTCGGGTCCGTAAGAACAAACAAATCTTGCTTAAAGCGCAAGATTCTGTGCAGTTTCTCCTTCGACTCACGTTGCGCCCGGCCGTGGATGGTTATGACCATAAGATCAGTTGCATCCACCTTCAGCCGAGCACAGGCTAGCTGCAAAGAGGATATTCCGGGAATGATTTCGGCGTCTGATGGCGCTTTCTTGCCAAGCCCCGAAAGCATCGGATCTCCCGTAGAAAGAATGCACGCGTCATCGTCAAAGTGCGTTTCGTAATTCTCCAGCGTGATTCGCTCCCCTCGTATATATTGGTCCGCTAGTTTCAACGCTCTAGCAGAACCGTAGACGTGGTGAGCGGTTTTGATAGCTTCGATGGCCCTCTCGGTAAGCATCCTAGGTCCAGCGCCGACACCGACTACTTTCATGTTCTCCCCTCTACTGAGTACTGCAGATCAAAAGGCGCGAACGACTCTCTCCTCGCGATTGATTATAACAATCTGGGCTTCTGTTCGCGCTTTTAAGTTGTTCAATGCAGCGTTCACCTCTTGTCCGTGAGGATCTCGGTCAAAAAGTTCTTGCACGTTCGCAGCACCAGTTCCTCGCAATACGTCGGGTTTGCCCCACTTAATAATAAGTGCGGGCAGGCCCACTATGACCACGTCCTTCCCTTTAGCTATTTTGAATAATCGGTCGAGATTCCCTCCCGCGAGAATCGGCGTATGAGTCGGGAAATTCATCTTTGCGTATCGAAGTCCAGTCCGACCCGTCGTTAATGCGATTCGAGTTGAGTGTTTGATGAGATCCTCTGCTGACTCAATCAAACGTTCGTTCCAAGGTTCAACAAATCCGCTGGTGCCAAGGACTGAGATCCCACCAAAAACGCCGACCTTTTCATTCAGCGTTCTCTTAGCGATATCTTCACCGTTTATTGCTGAGATGTTGACAATAGCTCCGTTTAACCCGCAACCACGCATAGCTTCTTGTATGGCATTTTCGATCGACCATCGTGCTTCAGGATTAATGGCAGGCATCCCGCATGGCACTCGCAAACCGTGCTTTTTTACGACTCCGATGCCTTCTCCCGCGCGTAGGAGTATCTTTTCAGCTCGTTCAGCTCTAGCTTCAAAGACGGTCCCTGCAGTTTCGTCGTGTGGATAATCGCTCGCCGGTTTAGACGCAGCCGCCCAACCACTATCAGAAGTGACCCTGACAGATACCCTAAGCTTGACGGGGGTTAGGATCTTGACGCAATTCACTGGCCTTATCAACGAAACAACTGCAGCTTTTGCTGCGGCAGCTGCCGTGGTTCCAGTCGTGAGTCCGCGTTTAAGTAGCGTGCCTGATGCAGTCATCACGAACAGCCCGCTCTCGATGCGTCGCTTAAGTTCATCGAACGGGATATTCGATCGGCGTATCCATCGGTTAGGGACTATGAGGTCGGAAACGGGATCCAAGAGTGGCTTCATTCTTGGCTACTTCGTAGCAGCGCCATTGATATTAGCCCATTTACTATTGCAACGGCGACGGGTGTTCCGCCTTGAGTACCGACGGTCGTTATTGAGGGGATAGTGAGCTCTCTAATGAGCTCTTTGGATCGGGCCGCGTTGACAAAGCCCACAGGCGTTGCCACGATAAGCGCAGGTTTGCACCCTTCCTTCACCATCGATGTTAGAGTCATGGCTGCAGACGGGGCATTACCTACGACAACAATCGCGTCTGTAAGTCTATCTCGCAACTTTAACAAACCAGCCGATGCTCGTGTGAGCTCTTGATCTGAGTTAGCGTCGCTGTCTGGAAGCTCACAGGTGACGTGGCCACCCAGGCGCTGGATGTCTTTTGAGATGCCTACACGCACCATGTTGATGTCGACATAGACATTGGCCCCTCTTTGGATCGCGGCCACGCCTGTCGCTATCGGATGATGACGGAACCTTAACAGATCTATGAACTGAGGATTGCCGGTTGCCATCACGACGCGTTGCTTAATGGTCCCTTCCGGACTGTTATCGGCAACAATGTCTCCGATGATCTGTTGGGAAAGCTGGGCGATGAGTCGCGCTTCATCAGTACTCGCGCCCATGGCGTGATTCATTGTCTTCCCCTCCTCTTTAGTAGTCATATTTTTTCTGATACCCCCTCGGTGTCACTATGTTGTTTCGCCAGACGAAAGACTCGTTGTTTCCGACTATGATGGTGGTGTGCATGTCGATCATATTCTCGTGATCCATCAAGGCATCCAACGTAGTCACAATTGTTGTCTCGCCTGGCCTCCTGCCATTTTTCACAACTCCTACGGGTGCGCTCGCACGGTACGGCATAAGCAGTTCGACACAGCGCGACAAGTTACTCCTCCTCTTTTTGCTCCTGGGATTGTACAGAGCAATAATAAAGCCTGAGTCTGCTACTCGTGCCACACGCTTCTCAATGTCCTCCCAAGGTGTCAACAAATCGCTCAGACTGATGCTTACATAGTCCCCAGAAATGGGCGCCCCAAGCACCGCTGCAGCAGCATTTGCTGCTGTAACGCCAGGAACAACCTCAAAATCGATTGATTTGTTTGTCGCCGCCAGCATATCCAGCACAAGTCCACCCATCCCATACACGTTGGGGTCCCCCCCACTTATGATCGAGACGACGTGTCCGGCTTCGGCCAGCTCAATCGCTTGCTTCACCCGCTGTACCTCCCCCCCCATGCCGCCTTGCACAACTTTTTGATGGCTTAGTAGTGATGAGACTTGTTCTATGTAAGACGCAACACCTACGATGTACTCCGACTTGCCGACGGCGTTCATAGCTCTCACGGTCATATCTTCAATCGAACCGGGGCCAATGCCTATGATCTGGATCCTACCGCGCGATGGCAACAGTTACTCCTCCATACGCTTTTTTAGCGAGCACCAGCTCTTTTAGACTTGATAGCGCGAGTGCGCACGGCTCTGCAACTCCTGAGAGGCCAAGTATAGTCGCACGTGACTTTGTCTGGCTTCTGGAGGAGTTGATAACGCTCTTTGGCACAAAGGCAATCGGTTTCTCCAGTTCGCTAATAGCGTCTATTATTCCCTGCTCGTGTGACTTAACGAACGCAGTTGCGACAACTTTGACATCATCTATTGATGCATCAATTTCGCCGAGGCCTGCATCAATAGCCTGCAACACCGCTGCTTTGCTAATCCCTTTGCGAGATCCCATCCCAACAACAAAGCGCGTTCCTTCGTTATGCGAAAGAATAGCCACATCATTGTCAACAATGACAACTTTTGGTCCACTCAACTGAACCGTTTCAACAGGTTGGTCCAGCAACGACGCGTTGATCGACTTCGTAGATTTTCGATTTATGATGGTGCGGTGTAGCGCAGACGCTACTGCTTCTACACTCGCAACGTCATTCGCTTCTGTGGCTGTGGAGATGACCGGAAGCCGCACAACGTCCTTCATGTAAAGTTCACGCGCAATAGCATTTGCACCGTGATGGCCCCCCAGCATGGGGATTGCATAGGTCAACTGATCGTCTATCGCGACTACTGGGGGATCAGTCCATTTTTCTGTCAGAAGTGGGGCAATCTTTCTTGTCACAATACCCGTAGCCATGATGGCAACTATCCCGTCATAACGCTCAAATGCCCTTTTGAAAGCATCCTGCTCATAAATGACGATGTCCCCCCCAATTGCAGATTTGATTTTTTCGGCCCGACTACGGTTTCGATCGAAGCAAATGATAGCAATATTCAAGTCTTTGGAGAGTATAGATACGACCTCCTGTCACCTTCAGGATTGAGTTGTTCGCCAATTAGTATTATCGCTGATTTTGCGATCCCGGCTTCGCGCACCTTGAGCGCGATGTCTGAAACGGTGCCGTTGATTATCACCTGGTCGTCCCAAGATGCGTGATACACGACACTCACAGGTGTATCCGGCGCATAGTGGACCCGCTTCATGATGTCTTCAATCTTATCGATCCCAAGAAGAACGGCCATTGTTGGATTAAGATCCGATAATTCTACCAACTGATCAGTCTCCAGGGTTCTTCCGGAAGGCCGCGTGATAACAAGCGTCTCGCTGGTGAGCTGCCTGCTAAGTGCCGCGGCTGACGCAAAAACAGAGGAGACGCCTGGTACGATTTGGCATTCAATGCCATATGGTTTCAACGCAAGAATCTGCTCTCTGACCGCGCTATAAATCGTCGGGTCTCCGCTATGAAGTCGAACGACTGTCCGGCCCTCACGCGACGCACTGACCATTAGGTTAGTTATTTGGTCGAGTGTTAAGCCGAAGCTATCTACGGTTCGTCCTGTGGCCTGCGAAAGCACAGCCGGGTTTACCAAGGACCCCGCGTAAATAATCAAATCGGCTTGCTCGACGAGTTTTTTACCTTTGACAGTAATAAGCTCCGGATCTCCTGGTCCCGCTCCAACGAAGTAAACTGTCATACGCGTTTGGCGTAGATCATACTGAAGTATTCGCTTCTTGCAGGGAAGTCTCTTTTATAGCACCGTTCTCTCTTGGTGAATCCGCTCTCGATCAGCGTAAGGTCTGAAAATCCCTCCTGCTCAAGTGACGCCGCAATTTCCCGCGGTTTCGAGGCTTTGAGAACCAGGGTGGATTGCACGGCTGATCGATCAGACACCACAAAAGAAGCGTCAATGGATTCGTGTAGCAGCGAGAAACAAGCCGTGATCGAACTCACCCCGGGCACAGTCTCGACTCGAATTTGTGGCTTATCCCTCTTCATTATCGTCGCTATGTGTGAAAACGTGCTAAAAATATTCGGGTCTCCTAGTACTCCAAAGGCGGTTTTTCCGGCGTCCGCGTATTTTGAAATTTTTTTCACATTTTCATCCCAGGCTTCGTTAAGCTGTTCCTTGTCGTGGGTCATCGGAAACCTCAGAATCTCGGGATCTGAATACGGTTTGGCCAATTCATACGACATGCGTCCTGGCACGAATACCTTCGTCGCTGATTTCAGTACATCTACAGCCTCTAGCGTCAACAAGTTTGGATCTCCAGGTCCCAAGCCCACACCAATTAACACGAGCCCACCACCATAAAGACTGGGTTATACGGACTGAACGTCGTGAGACTCTCAAGCTCACGAGCCCGCGCTATGTTGATCAGCAGCGCTTCGTCGTAAATCCCGGTATCTTTTAGATACCAAATTGCTTCAGCAGCCAGTTCAATACGAACCGCGTTGAGAACAAGACGCGTACAGTGCGGTATGAGGAAATCGATCACGCGCTTGAAATCTGTGGTGCCTCCGATGAACGCTTTGTCAATGGTATCCCGATACGGATGAAGCACCTCGGGAGCTTCGCCGCACAGAAGGGTTACCGTCGATATGGAAGCGTCACTCAGGTTTTTCTTTGCGACCTCTATTGCTTGCGATCGCTTGTCTACCGCGATAATCTTGTCAGTGAACCTCGCGGCAGCTTTTGATACGTTTCCCGTGCCGCAACCTATATCGGCAAAGGTTTCACCATCCTCAATTTGCAGTTTGTCCAAGGCAATTGCGATAATTTCAGCTTTTGTCGGTCCACCACTTAGCATCAATCTTCGCCCCTCGCTGTTGTAGTGTAACAGGCGCGCACTCGCATAAATATTTTGAGGATTTAGCGGCTGAAATCCGGCCAATAAGCAACGAATGCTGATACGCAGCTCGTTAAGCGGAGATTTTCCACATTAGTCGTTTCTAAGACCGGGAAAAAGCGTTGGCGTTGGCGACAAACACGTCAAACTCGTGCGGCATCGAGTAAACGTGTGCGTGCAGATATGACGCCACAACGTTGCTCTCCGTGATGCCGTCGCGCCCGTCGATTCCTTTACCTGTCGTCACGCGATAAGTGAATCGCGCGTCGTTATCAACGGATGCGGTCGAGTAGTGGTATTCGTGGCCGCGAAGGATATCACCGGTGCGTGCAATCGCACAATCCCCAATAGCATGTACTTCGACGTGTCCCAATGCTTGCCTTTTCCTCGTCATTTGGACGTCCAAGGGGAGCACGTTTCCCAATGAGACCCTCCTACCATCAACCGTAGAGAGTGTGCGCGACAGATACATAAGCCCCCCGCACTCGCCGTATATGGGCATGCCGTCGTCTGCGTTTTTTTTGACATCTTTGAGAAGGTGTTTATTTGCACTCAACTGCGCAGCATAAAGTTCGGGATAACCGCCGCCGAAGTACAACCCATCTACGTCCGGCAGCGCATCGCGCATGGGAGAAAAATAGACCACTTGTGCGCGCTTTTGAATCGCTTCAATGTTTGAACGATAATAAAAGCAAAATGCGGCGTCGTATGCGATCCCGATCAGTGTATTGGTTGTGTGGCGCAGCTCCTCCGGCTTATCGACCGTGATCTGCGTCGCTACCCGTTGGATGGACTCGATATCGAGTGAGTCGTAGATTGCCTTCAGGGAAGCGTCGGGCAACGACGTTTCGGACCCCATGTACAATCCGAGGTGCCGAGACGGAATTCCTTCAGCGTCCGCAGCAACGACCCCCATCAGCGGGACATTTATCGCAGCTAACGCCCGGCGAATGCTTTCAGCGTGCTTTTGACTGCGGACGCGGTTTGCTATGATCCCGGCGACCGTCAGCCGGTAAGGGGTATAAGACGAATACCTGATGAATCCCAAGGCCTGTGCCGCAACGCTTTCAGAAGAAGCGCTCGCGTCAATCACAAGAAGAACAGGGACTCTTAGAATGTCTGCAATCTTAGCGTCGCTCGATATCCCGTCGTACATGCCCATCGCCCCTTCAATCACTGCATAGTCCGCGTTACATTTTGCAAGCTCTCTCTTGACGCCTTCCTCACCCATCATGAACGAATCAAGATTGTAGCACGGTGTGTTGGTCACCTTTTCGAGGTGACTTGGATCGATAAAATCTGGGCCGACTTTATATGATTGCACGCTGT